>OLOB01000344.1_pt1 | contig 39354 bp, 40 predicted proteins | sample 1671911 | NCBI WGS metagenome assembly OLOB01 (sample SAMEA3136625, study PRJEB25190) | human gut metagenome | biome: human gut; feature: human-associated habitat; material: faeces | place: Austria | collected 2013
GTTTTTTGTTTCGTACGCTTTAGCGTACTCAACCAGGTCTAAAGACATAATAAAAGAAATCCTATGGAATTGGAATTAACCCAATTTCATAGGATTTTTTTAGTACTCGGAAGCTCCAGAAACTGCATCTGGGATGATTTGATCTTGTTCTTTTTTCTTTTGGTCATAATTTTCCGGTAAGGTTGATGGTGTTGTAATTACATCAAAAACATTTTGCATCGCGGAGTTAAAATCATCGCGAGATTCTCCTAGTTCACGCTTTAGGAAATAACTAAATGGACGTAAAGTAGTTGCTTGATATTTTTCGATAAAACTAGCTACTTTCTGTGGATCTTGGTAACTAGGATCCAAATACATATGTTCAGTAGTAAATGGCATCTCTCGAGTAAATTTAACGTCAATTACAATTGGCTTAGAACTTTCTTTGCCAGCAGCAATTGCATCTTTAAAGTCGTCTAAAGTGTAGACTGTATAACCAACTGCACCCATTCCTTTGGCGATTGTTGCCCAATCAGTATCAGGAAGATCGACTCCAAAAACAGGTTGTTGAGTGTCATCAATTTGCTCAGCCTCGATATAGCCAAGGGTCTTATTGTTAAAAATAATGTTGATAATATTCAAATTGTACTTTACCTGTGTAATGATTTCCTCCATTAGCATAGCAAAACCACCATCGCCATTAAGACTATATACGTCACGATCTGGATAAAGTATTTTAGCTGCGATGGCCGCAGGAACACCATACCCCATAGTTGCGAATTGGCCTGAGGTAGTCCATTTTTGTTGATCATGTAAGTTCATAAGTCTAGCAAAGTTAATATTTACATTACCAACATCAAGAGTGAAGATTGCTTGATCACTAGCTTCTTGATTCAAAACTTCGAAAACTGGTTCAGGTCTAAGTGGGATATCTTCACTGTGTTTAAATCTATTTAACCATGCTAGCCAATTTTCTTTGTTAGCTAAAGCAGCTTTGTAGAATGGTGTTTCAGGTAATTCTTCACCTTGTTTAAGTAAGGCTTGCAATGTTTTTTTAGAATCAGCAAGAATTGGAACAGTAACTTGATGTCGTTTACCTAATTTTTCACTATCAATATCAATTTGAATGACTTTAGCCTTAGGATTAAAAAGGAAGATACTGAAAGGCACATCGTTACCAATCCAGAGAATTAAATCAGTATTAAATCCTAATTCTACTCCGGTTTTTGGAGCAACACGGCCAGTTGATCCCATATAAGTAGGATAGGTATCTTCAATAATTCCCTTAGCAAGAACAGAAGATACTAGAGGAAGTTTAAATTTAGCAGAAATTTCTTTCAATTCCTTAGCAGCATGTTTAGCCCCAATACCAAAGTAAACCATAGGTGCTTTAGCTGCTTTTATCAGTTCTAAAGCGTCGGTAATGGATTGAGGATTGGGTTCAGGGTAAATTGGTTCAACGTGGTTAGCAGCATTGGAAACAAAAGTATCAGGAATCATTTTCCATCCTAGGTCTTTAGGTAAAATTAGGGTGGCGACTCCACGATGCTTATAAGCTTGACGGATACCTTCATCAACAAGTTTAGGAATACTTTCAGCAGTCATAGCTGTTCTATTCCAACAAGCAACATTATCAAACCAAGGACCTTCATTGTAAGCTTGGAAAAAATCTATATTCATTTTGGTTGTAGGGACCTGTGCGATAATAGCGAATATTGGAACATGGTCAGCTTTTGCATCATGCAAGCCATTAAGAAGATGAATAGCTCCTGGACCAGCAGAACCTAAAACAACTCCAATTTTACCAGTAAGTTTAGCACTAGCAGAGGCAGCAAGTGCACCGGCTTCTTCATGCCGAACTTGAATAAATTTAATTTTATCTTGTTGATTATGTAAAGCATTCATAGTAGAGTCAAGTGAGCCACCAGGATGACCATAAATATGAGTAACTCCCCATTCATGCAAAACTTTTAACATGGCATCAGCGCCACTGATTTTATTAGGCATAAAAATTTACCTCTCTAAAAGTGATTTTACTTAAAGTTTAGGGAAAAAATAAGGTAAAGTCTAATAAAAAGCATATTAATTTTAGTAACAGAATAATATAAAAAACGGATAAAAATATCTAAATTAAGGTCCTTTTTACGGGAAAATAGACAAAATTTCACTATAAGTGTAATTTTTTATGTTAGAAATCTTTATTTTCTACTTTTTCTCTGATAAAATGTACTATGGAAGTCGTAGTTATTAGCTATCCTTGGTAAAACTTTCACTCAAACACTCAAACTACTATCAACCGATGTTAATAACCCCCCTATGTCTTCCATGAATGAACGCTTTTACTTATATTCAAACTATCACTTAGACAAAAAGCAAGAACATTCATCCTATGCTCCAGAAATCCACTCAATTTTTGGGGCTTTTTTGTATACAAATTAGTTAATTTATTCACTAAATTGAAATCGGTTACTTATTTGATATAATTATATTGATAAGGTTAAATTAATTTTGATTTGGGGTGTTATTAATTATGGAATTTAAAGTTAGTGAAGAAGCAGGACGTAAATTAATCGAAGAAATGCGTCTTGAAAAGGGCGATAGAATAAAGATATTTACTAAAATATACGGTGGAATTCCAACAGTTTTTCCAAGTTATTATCTAGGGATTATGTTAGATAATGATGAAACTGCAGGAGTTGAAGAAGTGATAGATGGTGTATCTTTCTATTTAATGCCAACAGATATGTGGTTAATCGATGATTATGATTTACATGTAGTTCTAGTTGATGGCGAAGTAGAATATAAATTCACTAAATCAGGTGAAGTTGATGCTGTTAGTGGAGCTTCTAAAAAATAAAAGGATTAGTTTGAGAGATCAAGCTAATCTTTTTTAATATTATATATTGTATAAAAATCTCAACCAAATATTTCTTTTTTAGCAAAAACGTGAAATAATAGATATTTGAGACAAGTTTAAAAAGTTAGAAGGTGTAGGAGCTGATGGCATTAGAAATAACCCCAGCTTTATCTTTATTGGATGAACACCACCTCTTAAAAGAAGTGGTTAACGAACAAAAATTGACTTTTGAAAATGTAACTTATGATTCAAGAAAAGTGTCAGATAATACTTTGTTTTTCTGTAAAGGTAATTTTAAACCTAGTTACTTAACTTCAGCTTTGGAAAAAGGTGCAACAGCCTATGTTTCTGAACAAAAGTATGCTGAAGGAATGGATGCGACAGGTATTATTGTAACTAACGTACAAAAAGCGATGGCACTATTAGGTGCAGTATTCTATGGTTTTCCTCAAAATGAGTTATTTATTATTGCTTATACAGGAACAAAAGGAAAGACTACTTCAGCTTATTTTGCGGAGCATATTCTAGCAAAAGCAACAGATAAAAAAGTAGCTCTTTTTTCAACTATTGATAGAGTGTTGGGAAATGAACCTGATCAAAGATTTAAATCAGATTTAACAACTCCAGAATCACTTGATTTATTCCATGATATGAGAGCTGCAGTTAATAATGGCATGACTCATTTGGTAATGGAAGTTTCATCACAGGCATACAAGAAGAATCGTGTGTATGGACTTACATTTGATGTGGGGGTATTCTTAAATATCTCACCAGATCATATTGGTAGAAATGAACATCCAACATTTGATGATTATCTTCATTGTAAGGAACAACTCTTAGTAAATTCTAAGCGTTGTGTGATTAATGGAGAAACAGCTTATTTGAGAGATGTTTACTATACTGCAAAAGCAACAACAGAACCAGAAGATATATATGTTTTTGCACGCAAGGGTGCTCAAATTTCTGACAATATTCCAGTAGATATTGAATATCAAAATGATTTTGAAGATTTGCATAAAAGTGTAATTGAGGTTAAGGGACTTAGTGATAAGGCTCAAACCTTACATGTTGATGGAAAGTATGAATTAAGTGTGCCAGGCGATTATAACGAAGGAAATGCTACTAGTGCGATTATCGCTACTTTACTTGCAGGTGCTAAAGGTGAAGATGCACGCAAGACACTTGATAGAGTACATATTCCTGGTAGAATGGAAATTATTAAAACAAAAAATAATGGTACAATCTATGTTGATTATGCTCACAATTATGCTAGTTTAAAAGCTTTATTTGCCTTTTTAAAACAACAAACTCATGCCGGTCGAGTAATTGCTGTTTTGGGTTCTCCTGGAGATAAGGGTATTTCTCGTCGTCCAGGTTTCGGAAAAGCAGTTAGTGAAGAAGTGGATCATGTGATTTTGACAACGGATGATCCAGGCTTTGAAGATCCAATGAAGATTGCTCAAGAAATTGATAGTTATATCAACCATGATAATGTAAAAGTAGAGTTTGAACTAGACAGAGAAATGGCAATTGAGAAAGCCATTAAAATGAGTACTAATAACGATATAGTAGTATTAGCGGGTAAAGGAGAAGATCCTTATCAAAAGATAAAGGGTGTCGATGTACCTTATCCATCAGATGTTAATGTAGCAAAAAAAATTGTGGAGGAATTATAATGAGTGCACCAGCATTTACACCAATTTTATTAGGTAGCGATTTTAATGTTTACGGAATGGCACGTTCTTTTTATGAACTATACCGTAAACCAGTTAAGGCATTTGCAGAAATAGAATTGGCACCAACAAGATTTACAAAAATTGTTGACTTAGAATTAATAGATGGTTTTTCTGAAGATCCAGTTTGGATTAATGAAATGCGTAAGATAAAGAAACGTTACGCTGATCATGAAGAACCAGTAATCTTAATTGGTTGTGGTGATGGCTATGCAGAATTGATTGCTAAGCATAAGGATGAATTGTCAGATGTATTTATTTGTCCTTACGTTGACTATGATTTATTGAAGCATTTGAATAATAAGGAACGTTTCTATGAAATGTGTGACAAGTATGACTTGCCATATCCAAAAACAAAAATCATCACTAAAGCTGATCATGACAGTGGAGACAAGATTGAACAACCATTCCAATATCCGGTAGCATTGAAACCAGCTAATAGTGTTGAATGGCTTGACGTTCATTTTGAAGGTCGTAAAAAAGCCTTTAGAATTAAGGATCGAGAAGAATTTGATTATGTCTTGAAACAAGCATATGCAAATGGCTATAAGTCTGACTTTATTTTACAAGACTTTATTCCTGGTGATGATAGTCATATGCGTGTATTGAATGCCTATGTAGATAAAGATCATAAAGTTAAGATGATGTGTATGGGACATCCTTTACTAGAAGATCCAGCACCATCAGCAATTGGAAACTATGTAGCAATATTGCCAGACTTTAATCAAGATATCTATGATCGTATCAAGAATTTCTTAGAAGCTATTAACTATACTGGTTATGCTAACTTTGATATGAAGTACGACACAAGAGATAACACATATAAGTTATTTGAAATTAATCTTCGTCAAGGAAGAAGTAGTTTCTTTGTAACTTTAGATGGTTACAATTTAGCTGATTGGGTTGTTAAAGACTACGTTAAAGATAGCTTAAAAGATCAAGAAACTGTCTATGGAAATAAAGATGAAGAACAACACGCTCTATGGTTAGGTGTGCCTGCGAAAGTATTTAAGAAATATGCCAAAGATAATGAAGATAAGCAAAAAGCTTTAGAATTAATTAAAGCTGGTCGTTACGGAACAACTTTCGAATATTCTAAAGATATGAATATTAGACGTTGGCTATTAATTAAGTGGATGAATCATAACTATGTGAAGAACTTCAATCGTTATTTCAAAGAAAATAAAGGGTGATCTAAACTTATGAAAAACTTCTTTACAATTATTGGTGGTATGGGCACGATGGCAACTGAAAGCTATATTCACCAGTTGAATTTGCGGACACCGGCTAATAATGATCAAGAATATTTAAACTATATTTTGGTTAACCATGCAACAGTTCCGGACAGAACAGCCTATATTTTAGATAATAGTAAACCAAATCCTAAAATTCCATTATTGGAAGATTTTAAACAACAAGCAAGTTTAAAACCAGATTTCTTTACATTACCATGTAATACAGCACATTATTTTTATGATGAGTTACAAGCTGCAGTTGATGTACCAGTGTTGCATATGCCACGTTTAGCGGTTGAACAAATTAAGCAAGATTATCCCAATGCTAAAAGGGTAGGGATTGTCGCAACCAATGGTACGTTACATGATGGTGTATACGATAAAGAAATCTTAGATGCTGGCTATGAATTAGTAAAACCAACAGCTGAAATTCAAGCTAAGACAATGGAATTAATTTATGATGACATTAAAGAAAAAGATTATGTTGATGGTAAATTATTCTATGAATTAGTTGAAGATATGGTAAAGGATGAAAAGTGTGATGCGGTTATTTTAGGTTGTACAGAGTTATCCTTAGCTCAAGAAAGAGAGCCTATTACTGACCTACCAATTATCGATAGTCAATCAGTATTGGTCGATAAGACTTTGGAATTAGCACTAAAAACACAAAAGAATAAATAGCAAAAAACCAGTGGGCAACAACCACTGGTTTTTGTTATCTATTAAATTTCAAACGTAAGCTTGGCTCAGTAAACCATAAAATTAGGAAATTAAGTAGTAGTAGAGTAGCGGTAGAAATGAAAACAACATTGTAATCAAAGAGTCCAGCTAAAGAACCACCTAAAAGAGAGCCGAACATATTGCCTAAAGCTTGGAAAGATTGATTCCAAGAAAAGACAGCAGATGTAGCTGATGCAGGAGAATTCTTTGTTAGTAAAGTTTGGATGGTAGGGAATAGCGCACCATCAGAAATACCAATAAAGAAACGCAGAATTCCTAGTAACCAAATGCTTGAAACAAATCCTTGTGGGAAGTACATGATAACAGCAAAAAGATAACCTGCCATTAGAACTTTATTTGATCCATGAGAATCACCATAAGCTCCTAAACGTGGGGCTGAAATGATATTGGAAATACCTGGTAAAGCAGCAATAATACCAGCTACTAAGGCAATTGGGCCTTGATTATGCATAAGTTCTTTGATGTATAAACTGATAATAGGTGCGATTGAGATATTCCCCAATTGAACCATCATAGTAGAAATAAGCAAAACGATGATTAGGCGAGGGTTTTGAAATTGTGATAATAAACCGCGATGTTCTTCAGAATTTTTTTCTCGTTTAATAGGTACAAAGTATTCTTTAACTAAAGTGGCAGATAAAATTCCTGCTAGGGCTAGTAAGGAAGCGGTGATAAAAAAAGTGTCTCTAATAGAGAAGAATTGGGCTAATACACCACCGATGATAGGTCCCATTAACATTCCAGAAGTTGAGCCAGTGACTAGAGTTCCTAGAGCTTTCCCACTATGCTTTCTAGGTGTTTGCGATGCTATTAAAGCTTGAGCATTTGAAATGAAACCTGAAAATAAACCTTGAAGGGCACGTAGGGCAATTAATTCCCAGACGTTAGTGACAAGTCCCATTAAAAACATAGCAAAGGCCATACCAAAGGAAGCGCGAATTAACATGATTTTGCGTCCTTTAATATCAGCTAGCATTCCCCATAATGGAGAAACGATGGCAGTGACTAGAAAAGTAGCAGCATAGACCAAACCGCTATAAAAGGAAACTTGTGCCTTAGAAAAATGTCCTAGTTGACTGACATATAAAGACATAAATGGCATAAGCTCACTAAAAGCAATGCCAGCGATAAAAGTACAAACCCATAGAATGTATAAATTACGTTTCCATGGGCTTTTTTCTCGTTGTGCTTCGTCCATAAAATAGTCCTTTCCTTTGTATAATATCGAAATATAGCTTATAGTAGTAAAGAAAGTAAAATAATTACTATATTAATTTACAAAGTGTAATGATAGACCTAATAATAAATAAATGCAAGTGAGAGAATAAAAAATGACACAAAAAAGAAATTTATCAACCAAAAAAATAATAGAAGCGGCTAAAGAGATTATAAATAAAGAAGGAGCTGAGAAATTAAGTTTCAGTAAGGTTGCTGGTGTATTAGGGGTACATTCTCAGGCGATGTATCCATATTTTGCTGATAAAGAAGAACTAAAAATTGCAGTAATTAATGATTTTTTAGATAGTTTAACTGAACAAATAAAAAAAGAATTGCAAGGAATTTCTGGAAAAGAAGCTCTACGTATATATGGTCGTAAACTACATGAATTATTATTGATCCAGCCACGATTAACGCGTTTGGCTTTTGGTGGAATTGATTATAGTCAAAAAGAAGAAGCAAGAAATCATTTTAAAGATTTAGTAGAGTTGTTAGAAAGTTTGATTGAACCATTTACTAAAAATGATGTTGATGTTATAAACAGAGCACGATTATATCGAGCTGTGATATTTGGGTATGCTCAAAATGAACTGTGGGGCTTATTCAAATTAGCACTAGTTCCAGCACAAACGAGCTTTGAATTTACTTTAGAAGAAGCAATAGCGACAATTACTGCGTAGAATTAAAATTCAATTAGAAGTAAGCCTTACCATTGATTTTCAACTAACTTTATAGGATAATATTAAAATAGTCTGTTTTTTCAGATAGAGAGAGAAAAAGTTTTTTGAGGTGAACAAAATTGAATATCATTATTGCATTGATACCTGCTGTTTGTTGGGGTATTTTTCCATTAATCGCTAGCAAAACTGGCGGTGGTCCTGCTAATCAAATTCTTGGAACCGGTTTAGGTGCTACTTTGGTTGGTTTAATCGTATTTGCTATCATGCACCCAACAATTACAGCTTCCGCTTTCATTTGGGCTTTCATGGCAGGTGCTTGCTGGACAATCGGTCAAATTGGACAATTTATTTCTATGAAACCTGAACGTATGGGTGTAACAACAACTATGCCTATCTCAGCTGGTTTCCAATTAGTTGGTAACTCTTTAATCGGAATGTTATTCTTAGGTAACTGGAGTGGAACAACAGCTAAGATTATTGGTCTTGTTGCTTTAGCAATCGTTGTTGTAGGTGTTATTCTAACAGCTGTAACAGATGATAATAAGAGTGAATCAGCTTCTGTTAAAGATGTATTATTCTTATTAGTTACAACAATTGGTTACTGGATTTATAGTTCATTCCCTAACTTACCAGCTGTAAGACACGTTTCTCCAACTGCATTATACTTACCTGAAATGTTAGGTATTTTGTGTGGTGCTTTAATCTTTGTTTTCGCTACTAGAGAAACATCTGCATTAATAGCACGTGAAAGTTGGGCTGGTATGATTGGTGGAGCAATTTGGGGTATTGCAGCATTTGCGTATATCTTCTCTGCTCAAGAAAACGGAACTTCAAGTGCATTTATTTACACACAATTGAGTGTAGTTATTTCTACTTTAGGTGGAATGTTGTTCTTACATGAACGTAAAACTTCTCGTGAACTAGGTTTCACATTAGCTGGTTTAGTACTACTAGTTGTTGGTAGTGTAATCACAGGATTTATCTAAAATATAAAATTAATAATTAAAAATAAGGGTGTCCCATAGTTATTGGCTAATTAGTTGATGACTGTGGGATGTTTTTTTGTTAAATTCCGTATTATGTTTTAAACTCTTTTAAACTTTCAAACAAGAAAAATGCTAATTGAAGATTAAAATTAAATTCTTTGACTGACATAATTTTCTGTAAGATATATAATTGAGTTTGTTACAACAATTGGTGTTTGGAGTTGATTAAAATGAGTGGTGAAGAAGCCAATAGTATGTTGCAATCTGTGATGAAGCATCATCATATGCAAATGCCATGGCACAATTTTACGCCAGATAATAGCAATACTCCTGCTAAGAGGGCAACTTTAAAAGAAAAAGCTACCTTGGTAGGAAGAGTAGGGATTATGCTTCTGTCGTATGGAACTGGTGCTTGGCGAGTGCGAGATTCTATGAATACTATTGCCAGAGAGTTAAATATTTCATGTTCAGCTGATGTAGGATTGGTATCAATTGAATATACTTGTGTTGATGAAGAAGGGCATGGATATACCCAAGCCTTATCTTTGGCAAGTACAGGTGTAAATACTGATAAATTGTCAGAAATGGAACAGTTTGTCATGGACTTCAATAAAGGTGGGTCTGACCTGAGTTCTGAACAGATCCATGAAATACTAGATGAAATTGAGCGTAAGCCAGGACATTATACAGCTATTATGGCTGGTTTAGCGGCAGCTTCTGCATGTTGCGCCTTCGTATTTTTACTAGGCGGAGGTCTAGTAGAAATGTTGTGTTCTTTTGTAGGAGCTGGTTTTGGAAATTATATTCGTAGAAAAATGATTGAGCGACGCATCACTTTATTAGCGTGTGTGTCTGTTAGTGTGGCAGTTGCTTGTATATTCTATTTGATAGCCTTTAAATCTTTGGTAGCAATAATGCATGTTTCATTGCAACATGAAGCTGGATATATTGGAGCGATGCTATTCGTAATTCCTGGTTTTCCATTTATTACTAGTGGACTTGATATTGCTAAACTTGATATGAGATCAGGTTTAGAAAGAATGATGTATGCGATTATGATTATCACAGTTGCTACTTTAGTAGGCTGGGTGGTAGCTATGGCAGTTCATTTAAAACCAGTAAACTTCATTCCGTTAGATCTAGGAGTAATACCAATGATGCTTTTACGGATTCCTGCTAGTTTTGTCGGAGTATTTGGATTCTCAATTATGTTTAATAGTACAATTGAGATGGCAACTTGGGCTGGAATAATAGGAGCTATTGCTAATACACTTAGACTAGAATTGGTAGACTTAACTAATATTCCGGCAGGAGCGGCGGCATTTACTGCTGCATTAGTTGCTGGACTACTAGCATCACTGATTAAAGGTTACCCACGTATTTCACTAACGGTTCCTTCAATTGTGATTATGGTTCCTGGATTATACATGTATCGTGCTGTATATAACATAGGGGTAGCTTCGATTAATGTGGGAGCAACTTGGTTAACTGAGGCAGCTTTGATTGTAATGTTTTTACCACTAGGATTAATTACCGCACGTATATTGACTGATAAGAAATGGCGTTATAAAGATTAGAAAGGAAAGATAATTTGGTATTAAAAGTAGAAAAGATTTCAACTAAGTCACAAGATTTTAAGCAGATAAAGAGAGTTTATGAGGAAGTTTTTCCAAAAGTTGAACGAATTCCTTTGTGGTTATTGAAAATGAGAGCAAATGAAGGAAAAGCAGAATTTTGTAGTCTTTATGATGAAAATGAATGGGTTGGTTTCTTCTATACAATTTTGACAAAGAAATTAGCATATATCTTCTTTCTAGCAGTAGATCCTGATAGACAAGGCGATGGTTATGGTAGCCAAGCTCTTGAAGTAATCAAAGAACGTTATCAAGATTATACAATGGGATTAAGTTCTGAGAGACCTAGTCCAGAAGCTCCAAACAATGAGCAAAGAATTCGCCGTCAAAGCTTTTACAAACGTAATGGTTTTACAAAGGCTGGATTCTATAGTATAGAAAAAGGTGGGGTAAGATACGACTTCCTTAGTCCACACGGCAAGGTTAAACCTAACTTATATGTTGATTTAATGGCTGAATTTTTCAAGCAAAGACAGGCTTATTATTTGCCATTAAGAGTTGAAAAAGATGATGAATAATTAAAAAGCTGGTAGAAAATTTCTGCCAGTTTTTTATTCCCCAAAATACATAAAAGATAACATCAAATGTCACTTTATGACAACATTTAATTATTCGTTAAAAACTTATAAAATAAATGACAATTAGTTGTTTACAAGACAACGTGAGAGTGTTATTCTGGTCTCTAAATTGTAAAAATAAAAGAGGTGATTTAAGTTATGTCAATGAAAACGAAGGGCATATTATTAGCTGCTGGTGGAGCATCATTATGGGGAGGTTCAGGAGCAGCAGCCCAGCAATTATTCATGACACATGCAGTGACAACAGAGTGGTTAGTAGCTGTTAGATTATTAGGTGCAGGACTACTATTATTAATTTGGGGATTAATTAAGTCTTCAAAACAAATCAACGAAATTATTCATGATCGAAAAAATATGGCAATGGTTTTGGCATTCGCAATTTTCGGAGTTATGAATTCGCAATTATCTTATTTTTTTGCTATTAAATATAGCAATGCACCGACAGCGACAGTCTTACAATATTTACAGCCAGTATTGATCGTTTTATGGATGGCTTTTGGTCAGAAAATTAGACCAAGAAGAGTAGATGGAATTTCAATTGCTGTAGCATTAATGGGAACATTTTTGCTAGTAACTGGCGGTCGTTTAGATACACTAACGCTAACTCCAATTGCGTTAGCTTGGGGATTATGGAGTGCAGTTGCTGCTACATTATATACATTACTTCCAAGTGGATTGTTGAAAAAATATGATGCGATGGTAGTATGTGGGCTAGCGATGTTTGTTAGTGGAATTATTATGTTGCCATGGTTCTTAACATTGGAACAACCACATTTATCATTATTCAATATAGTATTAGTAATCTATATTGTGGTATTTGGAACGATGTTTGCCTATACCTTATTTTTACAAAGTATTCGTTATATAGCACCATCCGTTACCGGAATTTTAAGTGCTTTTGAACCATTGATTGCGACAATTTTAGCTGTTACTTTATTAGGAACTAAATTATCAACAGCCGCAATTATTGGATCATTATTGATTGTTTTAACAACAGTTATTCAAGCTGTGCCATTTAATGTAATATGGCGAAGATTTAGAAGGGTTAAATAAAATAACTTAAAAGTAAAAATGTTGAATTTGAACATAGGACCAATTTTTGAATTTCTGCAAAAATAAGCTAAAATTTGCAGAAATTAGAAAATTGGTCCTATCTTAAAATCGCCAAAAATAAAAATAAAGTCTTGAATTTATCAACGAGGATAAGTTCAAGACTTATTTTTATCTATTCAATTCTTCAGTTAATGCAATAACTTTATCGACTGTATCGTTTAAGAACTTGATAGTATTATGCAAAGGTTCTGCAGTAGTAACATCAACTCCAGCAACTTTAGCTGCATCCATTGGGGCCTTTTGATCACCTAGAGAGATATATTCTAACCAACGATCAACAGCAGGTTGACCTTCTTCTAAAACTTTTAGATAAGCTTGAGTAGCAATTGTTAAGCCAGCAGAATAAGTGTAAGAATATAATCCCATGTAGTAGTGGGATTGACGCATCCAAGTTAGACCAGCATTTTCGTCAATATCTACAGCATCGCCCCAGAAACGTTTTTGAACATCCATTTTAATTTGAGTAAGTTTATCACCATCAAAAGTTTGACCATTTTCAACTAAAGTATAAACTTCACGTTGAAATGCTGCTTCCAATAAATGGGTGATAAAGTTATGGAAGTAAGTATTTGTTAGCATCGTAGTATATGCGAAACGTTTCATGCGAGGATCATCACTCTTTTGTTCCAATGAATGAGTTAATAATAATTCATTAAAAGTAGAAGGAGACTCGATTAAGTATAATGATGGTTCACTTGTTAAGATTGAATTATTTTCGTTAATCTTAATAAAGTTACCAGCGTGTCCTAATTCATGAATTAAAGTATAGACATCAGGTAAAACACCAGTCCAAGACATCAAGATGTAAGGATGAAGGCCGTATGGAGTTGTTTCAAAGCCACCAGATTCTTTACCGGCATTGGCAGGGAAATCTACCCAGCGTTCAGGGAAAGCTTTCAAAATCACGTTTTTATAATCTTCACCAAGTACGGAAACAGCTTCGCTAATATAGCCAGTAGCAGATTCTAAATCAGCTTTAGGTGCGAATTCAGGATCTAAGTCGATTTGTAAATCAGAGTAAAGCATCTTGTCTAAGCCACGTTCTTTTTGTAGAAGTTTAACGTATTTTTGCATAACAGGACCAAGTTCATCGATAATAACATCAATTTGTCGGTCAAATGTTTCACATGAAACTTCTTGATCTGATAACAAGTAATCAAAAACGGAATCATAGCCACGTAAATCAGCAAGTTTCTTTTCCTTGCTTACTTGAGTGTAATAATTAGCGGCAACTGTATTTTTATGTTTGCGCAAAGTATCAGAGAAAATTTGGTGTGCCTTATGACGTACTTCAGGATTTGGATGATATTGATAAGTATTTTCATAAAGTACAAATGACATAGGATAAGTCTTGCCATCAACTTCAAAATCTTCCATATCCCAATCAGCAGCACGAGCTGTAGTATAGATACGCTCAGACGAGTTAAGTGTAGGACTTAATGTCGCTAAAGTTTTCTCTACTTCTGGTGATAATTGATGTGGTTTTTCAACTTTCCAATGACGAACAACAGGAGCAAATTGAGGTTCAATTTCTGCAACTTGATCAAGTAAAGACACTGGATTAGTTAGAACTTCAGTCTTGAAAAATGACAAATCAGCTGTAATTGTAGCTTGTAAATTATCATTTTCAACTAGCATCTGATTGTATTCAGGATTTGTCATATCTGTAGTTTGAGGTAGGAAAGCATAGTGTTCAATCCAACTAAGCTTTTGATAGATAGTTTTAAATCATGTAAAGCAGCAATAATAATTTTAGCCTCAGTTAATTTAGAACGATAGTTATTTTGAAATTGTGTAACTAATTCTCTAACTGCTACCATATCTGCTTTCCAAGCTTTTTTATCTGGATAAATAGCGGTTAAATCCCATGTTTCATTAACTGGAACTTCACTTCTTTTTGGTAAAGCCATAACATCACCTCTAATAATTAATTAATGACAGTATAGCCGAGATTTTTTAAGTAAGCAATTTAAAACCATTGACGAAATAAAAATTAGGTGCTAGAATTGCAATTAGTTAATAGACTTACATAGATGATAGGAGGAACACCAAAATGCGTGAATTTAATTCAGTTGAATTAAATACATGTTGTTGTGAAGCGTGTCAATTGCGTTTCACGTTTTTGGTGTGCCAATAATCTGTTTTAACAAGTAATTAGATTATAACCATAACTTATACGTAGAATCGTAATTGACACTAATCCAGTAAATTTGGGTTGGTGTCTTTTTTTTAACTAAAATTAATTTGGAAGTGATGATAATGATTGTAAAAAGTGTCTATGAGTTGATAGGACAGACGCCTTTAATAGAGTTAGATGTGCCAGTAGCTAAAGGAAGTAGGATTTTAGCTAAGTTAGAGTCTTTTAATCCTGGTGGTAGTGTTAAGGATAGATTGGGAATATCTTTGATTGAAGCAGCATTAAAGAGAGGCGATATTGATAAAGATACGACAATTATAGAACCCACAGCTGGTAATACTGGAATTGGCTTGGCTTTAGCAACTCAAAAGTATCATTTAAAGACAATTTTGGTAGTACCAGAGCATTTCTCAGCTGAAAAACAAACTTTAATGAGAGCGTTGGGTGTTGAAATTATTAATACTCCTAGAGCTGAAGGCATGCAGGGAGCTTTGAGAAAAAGTCGCGAATTAGCTAATCAGATCGCTAATAGTTATATACCTAATCAATTTGAAAATAGTGATAATCCTGATGCTTATACTAGAGGATTGGGACAAGAAATTATAGATGACTTACAAGCAAATAATTTGAAATTAGATGCTTTTGTGGCAGGTGCAGGAACAGGGGGAACCTTTGCTGGAACGGCCGAAACATTACAAGCAGAGTATCCAGAGTTAACTTCAGTAGTAGTTCAACCAGAGGGATCAATTTTGGATAATCAACCTGAACATCCTCATCGGACAGAAGGAATTGGCGTTGAGAAAGTTCCACCTTTTTTCAAAAAATTAAAGGTTGATGAAGTTCAAACCATCAGTGATGATGAAGCTTTTAATTATGTTAAACAAATGGCACAAGATCAAGGCTTGTTTATTGGCTCTTCATCTGGTGCAGCATTAGCAGCAAGCATGCATATGGCAGAAAAATTGCCAGCAAATTCAACTATTGTGACAATTTTTCCAGATTCTAGTGAAAGATATTTAAGTGAAAATATATACGATTAATCGGAGGTAAAGATAATGAAATTTGAAACAAAATTAATTCATGGCGGACAAAGTGAAGATCAAGCAACAGGAGCAGTATCAATCCCTGTATATCGTTCATCAACATTCCATCAATATGAGTTGGGTGGTAATCCTAAGTGGGAATACAGTCGTACAGGAAATCCTACACGTGCAGCCTTAGAAGCGTTGATTGATGATTTGGAAGGTGGGGTAGCTGGATTTGCCTTTGCTTCAGGTTCAGCAGCAATTCATGCTACATTCTCTATGTATTCAGCTCATGATCATTTTATCGTAGGAAGCGACGTTTATGGTGGAACTTTCCGTTTGATAAATAAAGTGTTGAAACGATTTGGTTTAGAATTTACAGTTGTTGATATGCAAGATTTGGCAGCAGTTGAAAATGCAATTCAAGATAACACAGTGGCAATCTACTTTGAAACACCAACAAATCCTTTGTTACAGATTGCAGATATTGCAGCTATTACAAAGATTGCTAAGAAACATAAGTTAAAGACAATCGTTGATAATACTTTCGCAACTCCATACAATCAAAGACCACTTGAATTAGGTGCTGATATTGTGGTCTATTCGGCTACTAAATATTTAGGTGGACATAGCGATGTAGTAGCAGGTTTAGCAGTTACTAGCGATGAAAAAATTGCAGAAAAACTAGCATTTCTACAAAATTCAATCGGTAGTACATTAGGACCAGATGATAGCTGGTTGATTCAAAGAGGAATTAAGACATTAGGTGCTAGAATGAGAGTTCATCATGCTAATACCGAAGCTATAATTAAGTTTTTAGAAAATGATGATCGCGTTGCAAGAATTCTCTATCCTGGTTTGCCTGACTTTCCTGGACATGAAGTGGCTAAGAAACAAATGGATCACTTTGGAGCGATGATTTCTTTTGAATTACAAGAAGGATTAGATACTAAAAAGTTTGTTGAAAGTTTGAAAGTAATTTCTCTTGCAGAAAGTCTAGGTGGGATTGAAAGTTTAATTGAAGTTCCATCAGTAATGACACATGGTTCAATTCCTAGAGAAATTCGTTTAGAAAATGGAATTAAAGATGAATTGATTCGTTTGTCAGTAGGAATTGAAGATGAAGAAGACTTGATTAACGATTTGAAACAAGCTTTGGATAAGATTGGATAATTATCAATTGAAATAGTAATGACAGAAGACATCTAAGTGTTGAAAGTATCACTTAGGTGTCTTTTTTTAATTCTAATAATTTTATTTGACTAAAATTATAAAAAAATGTTAAATTAATTAAAAATATTCTTTTACATAGAAAAGAGGTCTTTATTATGACAACAAATTATATGAGTAACTATAGCTATGGCCCAGATTGTTTTAAAGAGATTCCAGAAGTTTTAGATAAATATAAAGTACATAAAGTTGCTTTCATTGGTGGAGAAAAAGCATTAAAGAGTTCTCAAGAAGATGTGAAAAATGTTCTGGAAAGTAATGGATTCTATGTAACTGGAAGTTTTGTTTACGGAAAAATGCAACTCAAGCAAATATAGATAAATTGGTAGAAAAATCTGAAGTTCAAGATGCAGATATAATTTTTGGTTTTGGTGGAGGTCGAGCATTAGATACTGTAAAAATGGTAGCAAAAGCTTTAGATAAGACTATTTTTACATTCCCAACAATCTGTTCAAATTGTTCAGCTGGGACTGCTATTGCTGTTTTGTATAAAGATGATGGTTCATTTGATAAGTATGGATATCCTGATGTGCCAGCACATGTTTTCATTAATACAAGTGTGATTGCTAAAGCACCGAAAGAATATTTTTGGGCGGGAGTAGGTGATGGTATTAGTAAGGCTCCTGAAGTAGAACATGCAGTAGCTGCAGCAGTTGAACGTGGTGTGGAATTGCCTCATACAGCAGTGTTAGGTGCAGCAATCGCGGCTTCTTCTAAAGATGCTTTCTATAAGTACGGAGAACAAGGAATTAAAGATGTAGAGAATGGAACTGTAAGTAAAGCTATCGAAGAAGTAGCTCTGGACATTGTAGTTTCAACAGGTTATGCTTCGAACTTGGTAAATCAAGACGATTTTTACTACAATTCTTGCCATGCTCATGCTTTCTACAATGCAACGACAGCGATTAAAAAGGAAAAAGAACCATTGCATGGACAAGTTGTTTCCCTTGGGGTAATGGTATTACATGCTTATTTCAATGAGCTAGAGGAATTAAAGAAAGTAGCTACTTTCAATAAAAAACTGGGATTACCAGTAACATTGGAAGAAATAGGATTAAAGGTTAGCGATGCAGAAAAAATAACAGAACTTGCGATGCAAACTAATGAATATAAACAGACCCCATTTGATAAGGAAAAATACATAGAAGCAATTAAATTGGCAGATAAGATGGGTAGTGAAAACGCCTAACATTTTTTCAAAGTGTAAAAATAGTCTATGAAAACACAAGCAAATTATTTTGTGTCCAATACATTTTGAATTATGATGAATTTAAAATGTGAGGTGTTCAAAATGAAAGAAACAAAAGAAGAATTGAGACAAAGAATTGGCGAAGAAGCTTACCAAGTTACACAAAATGCAGCAACTGAACGTGCTTTTACAGGTAAGTATGATGAATTTTTTGAAGATGGAATTTATGTAGATGTTGTTAGTGGAGAACCGCTATTTTCTTCTAAAGATAAGTATAATTCAGGCTGTGGCTGGCCTGCTTTTACTCAACCAATTAATAATCGCATGGTAACAAATCATGAAGATAATTCATTCGGGATGCATCGCGTAGAAGTTAGAAGTCGTCAGGCACAATCTCATCTTGGACATGTTTTTAATGATGGTCCACAAGATCGAGGTGGCTTACGATACTGCATAAATTCAGCCGCTTTACAATTTATTCCAGTTGCTGAATTAGATGAAAAGGGATACGGAGAGTATAAGAAATTATTTGAATAGTTTCGAGGTGTAAAAATAGTCTGAAAAAATAAAGAAATCTATTCTATTAATATTGTAATTTACTTTCGTTTGTATATTATTTGTGCTATATTTAATATACAAATGAGGTGATAATATGACAAAAACAGTTACAACTACTATTAGATTAGATGAAGAACTTAAAAAAGAATTAACACATGACTTAGATATTATGGGATTGAATATAAATGCTTATTTTACAATGGCAGCCAAGCAATTGGTATTAAAGAAAAAAATACCTTTTGAAATTTCAACATCTAGTAATGATATTCCTAATGAGACAACAAGAAAAGCAATGATTTTAGCGGAAGCTAAAGAATTAGGGTTAATACCAGATGATAGTCCAAGATTTAGCAATGTTGATGATATGATGGAGTTCTTGGATGGAGAGTAATTTTGAACTAATCTTTGAACCGCAATTTACTAAGGATTATCGAAAGTTAAAAAAAGAGCATCCAGAACTTATACCTGACTTACGCGGAAGCTTTAAGAACTTTCGATGTATGGAATAGTTAATGAGATAAGTAAGCCACACACATTGAATAATAGAGGTGGCAATTATAATGGAAATCAAGAATACCATTTATCTAATGGAAAGGTAGATGTGTTAGTTATCTATAATCCACATAAAACCAATCCTGCTATAAGAATGATAAGGATTGGCACTCATAAAGACTTATTTCAGGGTGAATTGAAGTGATTCTCTTATGCGAAGAGGATATTTCAATAAAAAATCTCTCCAATACAACCCAAAAAAGACATTCAGAAAAATTCTGAATGTCTTTTACTTTAACTATAAATAACAACAGGTTCATATTGTTCGACATTGTCGTAAATTTGACTAATTTGTGCAGGTCGAACGTTAACACAACCATGTGATCCATCAGTTAGATAAGCTGTACTACTCCAGTTTTTACGCCAATCAGCATCGTGGAATCCACATCCATCTAAAGTAAATGGAGCCCAACGACTAACGGGACTTGCATAAGCACTGTTGTCGGCGTTTTTGCCTCGAAGTGTAGTATTAGTCTGTTTGTACATGATGTAGTACAAGCCAGTAGGAGTGTTGTAATTTCCATCGTTAGTACCAGTAACGACACTAAGTGAAGCTACTTGAGTACCATTCTTATATACCCATACGTGTTGTTGGGAGATAGAAACTTCAACGTAAGAATTACCGATACCACTGTTGGATGTAGTATTATATCCTAGACCATTTTCGGTATAACCTTCACCATAGATATCACTTTTGGCATTAAGGTTAGAATCACCTTTTTCAAAAGCAGTGGTGATAGATCTTGTAGCCTTAATAGGACTAAGAGCCCATCCATAGGTACCCTTATCTAAGGTAATTTCAGAACCACCAGTTGTTTTGAATTTGAGATTCTTATCGAGTGTACTTTGACTGTCGTTGATATCATCAATTTTCTTCTTTAAATTAGCAGCATCATATTCATATTTTCCATCTACAATTTTAGCGGAATTAATAACATCTTTAGCAGCTAAAGTATAAGTCTTATTTTGAACAGTGTAATTAACTTTTTGATCAGCTAATTTTTCTAATTTAGCTTTGTCAGCTTGAACTTGCTTGCTATCAGCACTAATTGGTTGAGTGTAGACAGTAGTAAGTTTTATTTGATTATCGCTAAATTGCTTATCATATTCTTGCATAATTTTATTAACATCGTATTGATTACCTTTTTTAGCGTTAATAACATGGACAGAACCATTCTTTAACTCTGCATAGGCATCTTTAGGAGCTGTTCGACTAACGTTTAAACGTTCTAGTTCACTTTTAACAGCTGCACGCAATTCATTTTTACGATAAGAGTAATCACTATCACCTTTAGCTTGGTAGTCGTAACTACGACTAGATGGGAAAAGGCTGAATTGCTTGTCAAAAATTTCTTGAACCTTTTCTTGAGAAACAGCATTAGTTGAATTAGTAGGATCGCTACCTTTAACAAGTAATTTTTCCCCTAGATATACATTGTTATTTAATTTAGTTGTTTTGAGTTTTTGCGTAGCTTCAGCGACTGACATTCCTCCAACTTTAACACCATTGATTTCGATATTACGATTGAAATGTTGCTTTTGATAGAAGAATGAGCCACCACAGATAAGGACTACAGCGCCTAAACCTGCAGCTAGCCATTTAGTTCCCTTATTTATAAAAATCACCCCATATAAAAACTATCTGTAAAACATAAAGTACACAATCTAATCTCTCTAATTAATATTATATACATTAAATTAACAATTTGTTAGTACAAAGTATTAAAATTCTGCGAAAAGCAGATTTTTTGACAATAATCTCTATAGGGACTATAATTCTTTTATTTTAAAAAAGTCTACACAAGGACTAATTTTAGTTTGAGGTGAGTATTACGAAAGATGAAGTCCAAACACTAACATCAAGATTAGATTTATTGATCGCTAAAGGAGCTAGAGAATACAAGGATTGGAATCAAAAACATGGGTTAACTGATTATCGTAGTGTGATTTTATATGAATTACTTTTACATACGAGATTAACTCAAAAACAAATTGTAGAGAGAACTAATCTTCCTAAACAATCAATTAATAAAGGAATCTTACAACTAAGAGATGAAGGTTATCTTACTTTAGAACAAGATGAAAAGGATAACCGAGTAAAATATTGTTTTTTAACAGAGGAGGGTGAGAAGTATGCGAAGTTAAAAATTCAACCATTACTAGATATTGAAGAAAAAATTATTATGAAAATGGGAAAAAAGAAAATAGAACAGTTAAATGAATTACTAGAAGAATGGAATTTAAATTTCAAAAAATACAAAGATGAAGAATGAGAGGTAAGAAGATGCAGATTTTGATGGCACATTTTAAGAACTATAAAAAAGAAGTTCTTAGTGCAATTATTTCAATTTTTATTGTCGCATTTGTCGCGGTTTGGCAACCGAGATTACTGCAATATGTGCTGACTGCAATAGTGCAAGACAATCAAGTAGAAGTTAGAAACTACGGAATTCAATTAATAATTTTGGCTCTTGTGGGAATTATTGCTGGGATTGTTAATGTTTATTCGGCTGCTAGAGTGGCACAAGGTGTAACCAGTGATTTGCGTGAAGAAGTGTACACGAAGATTCAAGATTTTTCTTTTGGAAATATCGAGAAATTTTCCACTGGTAGCTTAGTGGTACGTCTAATTAATGATATGAACCAAGTTACTAATATGATTATGACCATATTTATGCAAGTTTTCCGGGTACCTTTAATTTTAGTTGGTGCTTTTATTTTGGGAATAATAACCGTTCCTCGCTTATGGTGGCTAGAAGTTCTGATGGTTGTCTTAATCATGGGAATAACGGCAATTATTTTCAAAAAGATGGGATCTTTATTCGATAAAGTCCAAAATTTAATGGATAAGATCAATACGCAGGCTAAAGAAAATTTACAAGGTGTCCGTGTAGTTAAATCTTTTAATCAAGAGGGACAAGAGATTAATAAATTTAATCAAACTTCCGATACGTTAAATAACGTTAATTTAAAGATAGGATACCTCTTTTCAACGGTTATTCCATCATTTGAATTAATCGCGTATGTTATTATTGCGGCTGCGATTTACCTGATCGGTGGCTCAATTCTTGAACATCCAAGTGATATTGCAGTGATTAGTTCCTATGTAACATATATTATGCAACTATTGTATGCCATTATGATTGGTAGCTTTGTAATGTCTATTTTCGCTCGTGGGGGCGTTTCTTTAAAACGTATTAAAGAAGTTCTGGAGACTCAACCTGATGTTGTCTTTAAAGATGATGCACCTGCAGAAGAACTGGATGGGGATGTTGAATTTGACAATGTTACTTTTGCTTATCCAGATGCAGATAAACCAATCTTAAAGAATATCTCTTTTAAAGTTAAATCAGGCGAAATGGTGGGAATTGTTGGTGCGACTGGTTCAGGAAAATCTAGCTTAGCTCAATTATTGCCACGTTTATACGATCCAACTGAAGGAACAGTTAGGATTGGCGGACATGATTTACGTGATGTGAATGAGAAATCATTACGTGATACTGTGTCGTATGTTCTACAAAGAGCAATTTTATTTTCAGGTACAATTGCTAGCAATTTGCGTCAAGGAAAAGCCGACGCTACTAATTATGAATTAGAGCGTGCATCGCAAATCGCACAAGCACAAGAATTTATCAGTCGTTACAAAGATACTTTTGATCACGAAGTAGAAGAACGTTCATCTAACTTTTCAGGTGGACAGAAACAACGTCTTTCAATAGCTAGAGGTGTAGTTGGAAAACCTAAGATTTTAATTTTAGATGATTCAACTTCAGCTCTAGACGCTAAATCTGAAAAGCTAGTTCAAGAAGCATTAGAAAAAGAGTTAAAAAATACAACGACATTTATTATTGCTGAAAAAATTGTATCAGTAATGAATGCAGATAAGATTATTGTTTTGGATAATGGTAGATTGGTGGCTCAAGGAACTCATCAAGAATTACTAAAAAATTCACCAATTTACCAAGAAATTTATGCAACTCAAAAAGCACGAGAAAAGGCAGGTGATATCATTGAGTGATACTAGAAAATCGTTAAGATACTTTATTAAGTATTTAAGACCTTACTGGAAAGGAATTACGCTGGTAGTGCTATTTACAATCATTTTTACGTGGGCGCAAGTTGAAGCCCCACATTACTCAGGTTTGGCACTTACAGCATTAACAAAATATGTAGAACAGTATTTCAATCCAGCTACTAGGGCAACAGCATCAATGGATGATTTCTACCAAGCTTTGAAATTAATGCTGATTTTCTTTATTTTAAACGCGATTATCATGCTATTTACATGGGTTATTACCTCAAGATTTAATGCTCATTCAACTAATAATATGCGTGAAAACTTATTTAGTAAGTTGCAGAAGATGACAATTAAGTATTTTGATACGCATCAAGATGGAAAGATATTGTCATTGTTTAACTCAGATTTGGATAATATCTTTAATGCGATGAACAATGCGGTATTTGAAGTTATTTCGCAAACAGCACTGTTTATTGGAACGATATGGATGATGTTCAGAATTGATGTTAGATTAGCTTTAGTAACAGTGGCCTCAACTCCATTTGTTGTAGTTTTGAGTTGGATAATTATGAGAAAGGCACGCAAGTATTTAGATGCTCAACAAGATGAAATTAGTAATCTAAATGGCTACATTAATGAACAAATTAATGGTCAGAAAGTAATTATCACAAATGGGTTACAAGAAGAATCAGTTGAAGGATTTAAAGTTTACAATAAAAAAGTTCGCGATGCGATGTTTAAAGGACAATTCTATTCCGGAATTCTTTTCCCAATGATGCAAGGTCTATCAGTATTGAACCTATCTATTGTGATTGCGATGGGTTCATTATGGGTGGTTGACGGAACTTATAGTAGAGCAGTTGGTTTAGGGTTAATTGTGACTTTCGTACAGTATTCACAGACTTATTTCCAACCTTTAACTCAGTTAACTTCTATTTATTCCATGATCCAATTAGCACTGACAGGTGGTAGACGTCTAGCAACAATTGAAGAACAAGCTGAAGAAAATCAAGTTCCAACAGGACAAGAACTTAAGTCACTTGAAAAAGGAGTTAAGTTAGAAGATGTTCACTTTGGATACAATGAAAACAAGGAAATTTTGCATGGAATTAATATTTCTGTGAATAAAGGTGAGTCAGTGGCATTAGTTGGTCCAACTGGTTCTGGGAAAACCACCGTAATGAACCTATTGAACCGTTTCTATGATGTTACAGGTGGAAAAGTAACTTTTGATGATGTAGATGTCAGAGATTTAACTTTAGAATCACTTCGTAATAATGTAGGAATTGTTTTACAGGATTCAATTCTCTTTTCAGGAACTGTGGCAGATAATATTAAGTATGGCAAACCAAATGCCAGCCAAAAAGAAATAGAAGAAGCGGCTAAACAAGCTAATATTCATGACTTTATTATGACTCTACCGCAGGGATATAATACTGAAATTAACGATGAAAATTCCGTCTTTTCAACTGGTCAGAAGCAGTTAATTTCAATCGCAAGAACAATATTAACTAATCCACCATTCTTGATTTTGGATGAGGCAACGTCAAATGTTGATACTGTAACTGAAGAAAAAATTCAAAAAGCTATGGACGCAGTAATTGCAGGTAGAACAAGTTTTGTAATTGCACATAGGTTAAAGACTATTATTAATTCTGATAAGATTGTGGTATTGAAGGACGGTAAAGTCTTAGAAGAAGGTAATCATGAAGAATTATTGAAAGAAAAAGGTTTCTACTATAATTTATATACAAACCAGATGGCATTTGAATAGAACGAAAAGATAGGTATGGACGAGTTTCCATGCCTATTTTTTTAGATTTTTAGCTTAGCTATGATATAGTAGAAAATGTAAGACGGTAACAAAGGAATGGAAATTAATATGGATATTAAATTAATTGCGATTGATATTGATGGAACTTTAGTAAATTCTAAAAAAGAATTAACTGCTGGTGTAAAAGCAGCAATTGAAAAAGCGAAAGCACAAGGAATTAAAGTAGTTATTTGTACAGGAAGACCGCTACCAGGGGCGTTGAAACTATTAGCTGAATTAGGTTTGGATAATGATGATAACCAATATGTAGTTAGTTTTGGTGGTGCAGTAGTTCAAAGCACAAGTGGAAAAGTAATTTATCATCAAGGACTTACATATGAAGATTTCGTTGATTTAGAAGCCATTGCACGTAAAATGAATCTTCATTTCCAAGTGATCAGTCCTGATAGAATTTATACATGCAACAAGGATATTGGTTACTACACTTTATACGAAGCAAATCTTGTATCAATGGGTATTTCCTACCGTACACCTGATGAGTTAAGAGATGTACCTTTGATTAAGGGGATGTTTATTGATGAACCTGAAATTTTGGATCCAGCTATCGCAGATCGTACTTATTTCGGACAATTGGAAGATAGACTAGAATTCACCAAAACAGCAGCTTTTTACTATGAAGCATATACAAAAGGTGTAAGTAAAGGAAATGCAGTAGCCAAGTTATGCGAAGAATTAGGTTTAACAGCTGAAAATGTAATGGCAATTGGCGATGAAGAAAACGACATTTCGATGATTGAATTTGCGGGAATCGGAGTAGCGATGGAAAATGCAGTCCCAGCAGTTAAGGAAGCTGCTAATGAAATAACAGTCGACAATGATCATGATGGAGTAGCGAAAGTTATTGAAAAATTTGCGTTGAAATAAGCATTAAAAAGCGTTAAATTCGACGCTTTTTTATTATAATTAACAAAACCGAATTCAGGTAATTTTTTGTTAGATGACAAATTATAGGTTATAATTAAGAATGGTACAGAATAAGGAATTTGTTCTGTTTATAAGATGTCTGCTAAAACTAGTAGACAGGAGGTATTAAACTATGAAAAAGATACTTGTAGTAGATGATGAAAAACCCATCTCAGATATCGTGAAATTTAATTTAACCAAAGAAGGTTATGATGTTTATACAGCCTATGATGGTGAAGAAGCTTTACAACAAGTTAAAGAAGTAGAACCAGACTTGATTTTACTTGACTTGATGTTGCCAAAAATTGATGGCTTAGAAGTAGCTCGTGAAGTTCGTAAGACACATGACATGCCAATCATTATGGTAACAGCCAAGGATTCTGAAATTGATAAGGTTCTAGGTTTGGAATTAGGTGCAGATGACTATGTAACTAAACCTTTCTCTAACCGTGAATTAGTAGCTCGTGTTAAAGCTAATTTACGCCGTCAATCAGCAGTAGCCGCAAAGTCTTCTGCTGAAGATGACAAGAATTCTGAAATTACTGTTGGTGATTTGACAATTCATCCAGAAGCATACACTGTATCTAAGAATGGTCAAAGAATTGAATTAACTCATCGCGAATTTGAGCTATTACATTACTTAGCTCAACATTTAGGTCAAGTTATGACGCGTGAACATTTGTTACAAACAGTTTGGGGATATGACTACTTTGGTGACGTGCGTACTGTGGACGTAACAGTTCGTCGTTTAAGAGAAAAGATTGAAGATAATCCTAGTCGTCCAACTTGGTTAGTGACACGTCGTGGTGTAGGTTATTATTTACGCAATCCTGAAGTTGAATAGGTGGTAAGGAATGATAGAGGCAGAAAATATGAATAAAAAAGTTCGCTTCTTCCATTCAATCCATTTTAAAATAGCCCTTGTATTTGCATTGTTATTACTAATAACTTTTCAAATTGTTGGGGCTATATTTGTTAGACAACTAAAAAATGATAATTTAAAATCTTTCAAACAACGAGTGGAATTATCTACTTATGTTGAAAATTCATTAATAGTTGCTTTGAGTAGGACGGATACAGAAGGGGCTAACACTAAAATTAAGAACATCTTGGATGATATTAATAACGCTAATATTCAAGAAGTTCAAGTAATAGATGCGAAAGGCACTATCAGGGGAGATAGTGATGTAAATAGTCGTTCTTTAATCGGGCAAAAGACAACAAATAGTGCAGTTAAGGGCGTGCTTTATACAGGTCGTACATATACAGAGACGACTTATAATCGAAATGATAATAAGCGATATTACATTTCAATCACACCTTTGCTGAATGTATCAAGTAATAATAACGCTGTTGTTGGGGCAATTTATACTCGGACAGATATGGCGAGTGTATATGACTCGGTAAATAACGTTGTAGTGATCTTTGCTTCTGCTTCGTTAATTGCGATTGTTATCGGTATGGTTTTAGCGATCATTGTTTCAAGTTCGATTACTAAGCCAATCGAAGAAATGAAGCGGCAAACAGCACGGATTGCACGTGGAGATTACTCAGGACACGTACATCAATATGGAAATGATGAATTAGGTCAATTAGCACAAGCTGTAAATAATTTATCAATTCGTGTTGAAGAAACTCAGGAGCTTTCTGAATCAGAAAGAAGAAGATTGGACAGCGTGCTATCGCATATGTCTGATGGTGTGATTGCGACTGATAGACGTGGTGGGATAACGATTGTTAATGATATGGCGATGAATTATCTCGATATTTCTGAAGGTGAAGTATTAGGTAAGTCAATCTTAGATATTTTGGATATTCGTAACCAATATACGTTAAGAGATTTGCTAGAAAAACAAGATGAAGTTGTCCTTGATATATCAGGTGAAAAAGACTTGATCTTAAATGCCTATTTCTCGGTTATTCAAAGAGAATCTGGTTTTATTTCTGGGATTGTCTGCGTGCTACACGATGTTACGGAACAACAAAAGATTGATAGAGAACGTAAGCAATTTGTTTCTAACGTTTCCCACGAATTGCGTACACCTTTAACAAGTATGCGCAGCTACATTGAAGCGTTGAATGATGGCGCTTGGAGAGATGAAAAAGTTGCTCCAGAATTTTTGAAGGTTACACAAGATGAAACTGACAGAATGATACGTATGATTAATGATTTGCTAAGCTTATCAAGAATGGATTCTGGAACTGTAAAATTAGATCTAGAATTAGTCAATATCAATGGGCTAGTAAATTATATTCTGGATCGTTTCGACATGATGTTGAAGAAAGATAAGATTGATACGCGAGATATTAAGACTAAGAATTACACGATTAAACGTAATTTTACTAAACGTGATTTATGGGTAGAGTTAGATACCGATAAATTCATTCAAGTGGTCGACAATATCATGAATAACGCGATTAAGTACTCTCCTGATGGCGGGGTAATCACTTGTCGCTTATTGGAAACACATAATAATGTAATTCTAAGTATCAGCGACCAAGGTCTAGGAATTCCAAAGAAAGATCTAGGTCATGTCTTTGATCGTTTCTTCCGTGTTGATAAAGCACGTTCAAGGGCTCAAGGAGGAACTGGTTTAGGATTAGCGATTTCTAAAGAAGTAATCGAACTTCATCATGGTCGCATTTGGGTAGATAGTGTAGAAGGTAAAGGTTCAACATTCTATATTTCTTTACCATATGAAGAATATAGTGAGGAGGATTTGTGGGATGAAAATTAGGACATGGATGTTACATCTGGGTTTAATTTTGACTGTTGTTATCAGTATTGCTTTTACCTGGTTAATCTGGTTTAATCCTACTACCTTCTTTCAAAACGTTGGACGTACACCAGTTGATACAAGCAGTGGTGTAACGAATGCTTCAAATAAAAGGCTAGATGATGTATATACTCCAACGAGCTTGATGTATAACGAGACTACTACTAAGAAATATCAATATTTCAATCATCGTTCAGATATTACTAATCAAGCTAAAAAGATTATGAATAGAGTTGAAATAACATCATTAAAAACCGTAGCGAAGCAGAATGTTCCTAAATATTTAGCCACAGTTAATCAAAGTCATAGTTTGATTTTGAATTACCCAGATGTATTGCCAATAAAGTATGTGTGCATCTTGTTTGATAAGGCACCTAAAAAGATTGCTGAAAATAAAGAAAATGTCGATCAGATTATTATTCCGACTGGCAATTCAGGAAATACAATTTATTTTCTAAATAGTAAGAAGCAAAATATTTATAAAGTAAGTGTGAAAAATCTGAATGTTAAATCTTTAATGGCATTGACTAAAGACAAGCATACACAGTCAGTAGCGACTGCTTTGGAAAATATAGGTGATGGCTATCGTTGGACATATCCGCAAGGGGTAAAATTAAACGAATATAGCTATCTAATTAATAAAGAATCTGCTGGTAATATGGTGGCTAAGTTGTTGGGAGCTAATACTTCAGCGACAATTACAACCAAGCAACAAGATGGTAAGACGGTTTATTCTGATGACGCTAATCAGAGGATGACAGTTGATAATAAACATGGTGAAGTCGAATATATCAATTATGATAGTAATGATAAAAATAAGCCAAAAGTCAGCTTTAGTAAGACTTTGGAGATTAATCTAGCCAAGCTTAATTCTCTAGGAGTTACATTAGATGATGTTAGATATTCGAATTATGAGAGTAAGACTGGCGAAGTAATTTATCGTAACTATATTGCAGGATTTCCAATTGTTTCAGAGTATAATTATGGGACTTATAGCTTACAAAATGTTACTTCAAATGGACAAAGATTTATGTTCTCTTTGTATGGTTTACAAGTACCATTGCCAAATACTAATAAGCAAAAGACACTACCATCAACGAGTGATATTTTAAATCGCTTATCAAGCATAGGTTATAGTTCTAATCGTGTAAGAGCTATAAAAATCGCATACTCTTGGCAACGTAATGATAGTTCAAGTCAAGTCGTGGATCTGGTACCAACTTACCTAATAAAAGTTGATGGCAGATGGATTGATTATGAACAACTATTTCAAAATTTTGGAAAGTAGGTGAATGAAGTATGAATTTTAGACGAATTGAGTGGATATTCTTTCTAGCTTTCATAGTTCTCGATATCTTTTTGATATTTACCTACTTTCAACAAAATTGGTCTGTAGTATCAATAAAGAATTCTAACCAGGGTGCTAATGAAACGATTATGAAGAGTATTCGGAATGATCAGATTGAAATAAATCCGATATTGTCGAATCGAGCTAGTGAAGGTTATTGTCTTGCAAGTCCTAATAGCGATGATTTGAAGAATAAAGCTGATACTGATTTACGCTACGTTACCTGGACATATAATGATCATAAATTGACGGGTGATTTTACCACGTTAATTAAAATAAATGATAGCGATAATCCACAAAAAACTTTAAATTCAGTAGTTGATGATGCTAGCTTGATAATTCATGGGAAAGACTATGCATACTCTAAAGAATTATCAAGTAAAAATACCATTGTTTATACGCAAATGGTGCATGGAAAGCCAATCTATACACCTGAGGGTCAATTGAGATTTACGGTTAAAGGTGGTTATGTTGTAGGTTATACTCAACGTCATCTCGCTAAAATTCATCAATTAAGAGAAGTGAAGAAGACGATTAGCCAGAGACGAGCAGTTATTTTGTTGTATCAATATAACAAGATTCCAGCTAATTCAACGGTTAAATGGGTAAAACTAGGTTATACGAAGTTATTGACAGCAAATAATAATACAATTTTAATTCCAACATGGAATGTGAAGATTAAGAGTGATTCATCTGGAATTGTGCAATATCGACGCTTAAATGCGTTCACTGGTGCAATTATGGATGATTAGTGAGAAAATAGAACTAGGAAAATTTCTTAGTTCTATTTTTTTGCACGATTTGGCTGAATGAGGTAGAGTTAGTGGAACGTAAAGAATTATTTGCATATGTCGCTGAACATCATCAAGTAAATCCAGAATATTTATGGAAGAAAAACCCTAATTATGCAGTTCTTAGGCACCACTACAATCGTAAATGGTATGCGATTATTATGGATGTTGAAGCAGAAAAATTAGGATTAAAAGGTACTCAGTTAGAAGAAATTATAGATTTAAAATTAGAGCCAGAATTAATTGAGATTTTGCAGCAATCAGAAGGATATTTACCTGCATATCACATGAATAAGCAACATTGGATTAGCGTACAATTGAAAAAAGTAGCTCCAGAACAGATATTAAAGTTGTTAGAAATGAGCTATAAATTCACAAAATAAAGCGATTAACTTTAAAAAAGAAGACTAAATTGTTATTATTATCGTTGGAAACTAATTAGGGAGATTTTAGATTTGGAAGATCAAGGAATGAAAATCAGCGTTTTAGCAAGCGGAAGTACTGGTAATGCTACATATATTGAAACACCTAAGAGTAAAGTACTAGTAGATGCAGGTTTATCTGGGAAAAAGATCGAAGAATTGATGAATTCAATTGGTAGAACTTTGAAGGATGTAGATAGCTTATTAGTAACGCATGAACATAGCGATCATATCAAGGGTGTAGGTGTTTTGGCCAGAAGATATGGCATGAATATTTACGCTAATCAAGGAACTTGGGACGCAATGAGTGCGAAAATTGGCAAAGTTCCTTTGGAGCAAAAGCATATTTTTGATATGGGGAAGACTTTGAGTATTGGCGATGTTGATATTGAAAGTTTTGGTGTATCACACGATGCCGCTGAACCTCAATTTTATGAGTTACATCACGGAAAATCTTCATTTGCGATTGTTACAGATACTGGCTATGTCCCAGATAGTGTAGCTGGTGTGATTAATAATGCTGAAGCTTATCTATTTGAATGTAATCATGATACAGAAATGTTGCGGATGGGACCATACTCCTGGTCATTGAAACAAAGAATTATGAGTGATACTGGGCACTTGTCGAATGATGATGGGGCTGCAGCTTTGATGGATGTTTTGGGAAATAATACTAAGAAAATATTCTTGGGACATCTAAGTCAGGAAAATAATGTTAAGGCATTAGCGCATGTTACAGTAGAAGATATCATGAAAGAACACGATTTAGCGGTTGGTCATGACTTTGAAATTTGTGACACAGATCCTAAACAAGCCACGCCATTAATCGAATTATAAAGAAAGTTTTTTAGAGAAAATTAATTATTTTGTTCGCAAAATTTTCATAATTAGATCCTAGAATTAGGTTATGAAATAGCTTGAAAGGGGCTGGGAAAATGGGTGAAAGAGGTCCTATTGAAGGGGAATTTACAGAATTAAATTCATCAAATAACAATCAAAATAACAATAACAATAATAAAATTATCAAGAAAGTTGCGCTTGTCAGTTTAGTAGCTGGTCTACTTGGTGGAGGTATTGCAGTTGGTGGATACAACTGGTATGAAAATAGAAATGTAACTTCCAACAATTCCTTGGGAACAACGAAAACATCTAATATTAAGGTAGATTTAAGTAGTCAGACAACTAAAGCTTTCAAATCAGTGAAAAATGCAGTAGTTTCAGTTGAAGCTTATTCTTCTAGCAGTGCATCTGATTCACTTGAAGCAATCTTTGGTAATAGTAGTAAGGGAGAAACAACAAGTACTAGTGAAGGTTCTGGTGTGATTTACAAAAAATCTGGGAATACAGCTTTCATTGTAACTAATAATCACGTTGTTTCTGGATCTAATAAGATTGAAATTATCTTGGCTAGTGGTAAGAAAGTCTCTGCTACAGAAGTTGGCCATGACGCAGTTAGTGACTTAGCGGTATTGAAGATTAATGCTAAAGACGTAACCCAAGTAGCGTCATTTGGTGATTCTGACAATATTCAAGTTGGTGAAACAGCCTTGGCTATCGGTTCGCCATTAGGTTCTCAATATGCAACCTCATTAACTGAAGGGATTATCTCAGCTAAGAAACGTACAATTGATGTAACTGATAGTTCTGGTAATGCAACTGGCCAAGCAACTGTAATTCAAACAGATGCAGCTATCAACCCTGGTAATTCTGGTGGTCCTTTAATCAACTTGGCAGGTCAAGTAATCGGAATTAATTCCATGAAATTGTCTTCTACTGGTACAAGTTCATATGGCAGTGACAGCACATCAGTTGAAGGAATGGGATTTGCAATTCCAAGTAACGAAGTTGTTAAGATCATTAATCAACTTGTGAAAAATGGTAAGGTATCTCGTCCAGCCTTAGGTGTGGCAGTGGTTGATTTGAGTAACATTTCTTCTAGTGATCAATCATCAACTTTGAAATTGCCAAGTAGTGTAACTGAAGGTGTGGTAATTGCGAGTGTTGAATCCGATTCACCATTGAAAAACACTGATATTAAGAAGTATGATGTGATTACAAAGGTTAATGGTAAGAAGATTAGCGATGTAGCGACATTGAAAGAAGAATTGTACAAACATAAAATTGGTGATACTGTTTCAATTGAGTATTATCATGAAGGTAGTAAGAAGACTACTAATGTGAAGTTGACTTTAGAAGCAAATGATTCTAATACCACTTCCGCATCTAACGAAAATTAATTAGAAATTTTGGCACATATCTTGTAAGATAGATATGTGTTTTTTGTTTTGTGGATAGATTTTTGGATAACCAATTTTAAGGTTGTTGAAAAGTCATAAAATGCTACAGAATAAAGGAAAAAGACGAAAATAAAGTTATCCACAGACTGTGGAATAAATGTTAATAACTTTATAATTGAGCTATAATAATCAAAATAAGCGTTGATATAATAACGTTCGTAAGCAGTTGTAAAAATTAATTTTATTTAATGTTCCTGTGAATAAGTAATTGATTCTTGACAAATTAAGAAACAATAAATCTTGTGGCGAAAATATATTCGTAACAAGATATAGGAATTAAAGTTGTGGATATGTGGATAACTTTGTGAATAACTTGTGTGTGAAGGTGGATTTCTTATGAATATAAAAATTATTGGTGTGGGTAAATTAAAAGAAAAATATTTAAAACAGGGAATTGCAGAATATGCAAAACGTCTAGGTACTTTTTGTAAATTTCAAATTGTCGAAGTTCCTGATGAAAAGGCCCCTGAAAAATTAAGCCCAGCTGAAATGGAAGGCGTGAAAGAAAAAGAGGGAGAACGTATTTTAGCGAAAATTAAAGATAAAGAATATGTATATGCTCTTGCGATTGAAGGAAAAGAACGTTCTTCGGAAGAATTTGCTAAAGAGTTGGAAGATTTAGGAACATATGGTACTAGTGATATTACTTTTGTTATCGGTGGATCTTTAGGATTAAGTCCTGAAGTTCTAAAAAGAGCAAATACAAAAATTTCTTTTGGGCGTTTCACACTTCCTCATCAATTGATGAGAATGGTTTTAGCAGAACAAATTTATCGTGGATTCATGATAAATGCTGGTAGACCATATCATAAGTAGGAAATTAACTAGAATTAAGGCGGGCTAAATCCCGCTTTTTTATTTGCCGTTAAAAATTTTTGTTGTAAAAAATATAAAGTAGTTGACAAGCTTAAATTTAGGAAGTAAAATCAAAAACATAAATTAGTTGCTTGCGCAAGCAAATTAGAAAAGCGGATGTTGATGCAGTTTATCTTAACTCCATGTCCTCACCAGCTGATACTGCTAGTGTAGTTCAAGCTTTAGAAAAAGCTGGCGTTAAGCGACTATTAGGTGCAACGATTGCTGGGGTAGAAGATGAAGTTCCTTATGAACTAGCAACTTGGACAAAGAATAGTTTGCCAGCAAGTTACATTAAGGGTGAATATGATTCTGCTAAGATAGTCAGAGATTCTAATTTGGATTACACATTGTTAAGACTGACTTGGTTATTTAATGACGAAAGTGATCGTGAATATGAACTAGTTCCAAGTGGAGTCGAATTTGCAGATGCTGAGGTTTCGCGACAAGCTGTTACTCAAGCAATTTTAGATATTTTAAATGGTGAAGAATCTGAATATGTAAGGAAGAGTTTTGGTTTGGGTAAGCCAAATACACATTATGGTAAGCCATCGTTTTATTAAGAGGTGAGGAAATGTTAGAGAATTGGTTAGAACTTCAAAAATTCACAAAACAAGTAAATACCGAATTGGAACGATCACTAAGTCAAATGGTACCAGCAGTAACAGTGAATGAATTTTATGTGTTACATTTTTTAGAACAAAATGCGGGACATGACTTACGTGTGAGTGACCTAAGTCAAAAATTGGATTTAAGTCTTAGCGCAACTTCAAGAATGTTGGTGCGTTTTGAACAAACTTGTAATGTTATTACGCGAAATCAGGGACAAGAAGATAAGCGTAGTGTTAGGATTAATTTAACGGCAGAAGGTGAAAATGTTCTGTTAGAAGCCAAACAAAGAATTGATGCAGTTTTGAGTAAATATGAAGAAAAATTAGTTAATTTTGGGGGAATTAAGAATGACTAAAGAAGTTGTAATTGTAACAGGTGCTTCAAAAGGAATCGGTTTTGAAACAGTTTTAGCTGCTTTAAATAATGATATGATAGTAGTTGGCACTTCTCGTACACCTGAAAAGTTGGCTGCTAAGGTTCAAGAAAAATTACCAGCTAAAGTAGATAACTTTACTGCAATGAAGATGGACTTCAATGAAGAAAGCATTAAGCAAGTTGTATCAGAAGTGATTGCTAAATTTGGCAGAATTGATGTTTTAGTTAATAATGCTGGTTATGCAATTTTGGGTGCTTTTGAAGATATGGATATGGCAGAAGTTAGAACTAACTTTGATGTCAACGTCTTTGGATTAATGAGTATGACTCAAGCAGTTTTGCCACAAATGCGTAAACAAAAGAGTGGTCGCATTATTAATCTATCTTCAATTTCTGGATCTGTTACTGGTCCAAGTCAATCAATCTACTCAGCTAGCAAGGCAGCAGTAACTTTAATGAGCGAAGCCTTAGCTCAAGAAGTAGCACCATATAATATTAAAGTAACTGCACTTTGCCCATGGGGAGTACGTACTGATTTCTTAGATGAATCATCTTTGAAGAAGCCAGCTACTCAAGGTGGGGATTACAAGGTAGTTGATCAAACTTTAGCTGGCTTGGCACGTCTAAATCATAATCAAAATGGCGATCCTGCTTTAGTAGCACAAGCAATCATGAAAGTAGTAGATATGCCTAATCCACCAGCTCGTCTTTATTTAGGTGCAGGTGCTTTAATGGCAGTTCAAAGTAAGATTGAAGAAATAGTCCAAGTGGCAAATGAAAATCTAGAATTAAGTCAAAGTATCGATAGCCCAGCAAATTAATAATATAGAAATAACTGAGAATTAACGTTTTGAATAGCGTTGATTCTCAGTATTTTTTTATTTTAGAACCTATTTTCTATCTCATTTGCGTATATTAAGGAAAGAGCGAATTAGGAAAATTAGAAAGGAAAGAATATGTGGAAAATTGAGAGAGAAGTAGAACTAAAATGGCAACAAGCTACTATAAAGAATGACTTAATTTTTACCTGGCTATTTTTTGAAAATAAGAAATTAACTTTAAGGTTACTACAAATTATTTTACCAGAGCTAAATATTAAGAAAGTTGGTGATACTCAGCGAGAAAACAATCAAAAGAAGAATAAGATTTATCGTGGGGTCAGATTTGACGTTCTTGCAGAAGATGAAAAAGGTAGGACTTATGATATTGAGATGCAGGTCGCTAATAACGATGATTTGGGTAAAAGAATTTCTTATTATCAAGGGAAATTATCGGCTAAATCTTTAAATGAAGGTAAGAAATTTTTCGAGAAACGGGATACCTATGTAATTTTTATCTGTGACTTTGATTTTTTGGTTTGAATTTGCCTATGTATCACACGACAACTAGACTGGAAGAAGACATAAACAAAGTAGTTGACACTGGGGAATACAATGTTATTCTAAACTCAAGAGCAACAGATTTTTCGACGGTAAGTACTGAAGTGAAGGCATTTTTAGAGTATGTGCGTGACAATAAGGTTACTGATGATTTTACAAAGAGTTTGGATAAAGAAGTCGTTAAAATAAAGTCAAGTACGGAAGTGAGGGAAAGCTTTATGACATGGGAAGAAAAGTTAGCAGAAGTAGAGTATTACGCAGGAAAGAGAGCCAAAGAAGAAGCAAAGCGAGAATTAATAATCAATACTATTAAAAATCAAGAAAAATTAGGAAATAGTCGACAAGATATCATTGATAGTGTTGCAACTTTTCTAGGCATTGATAAATCAGATGTTGAAAAATGCTATGATGAATTGCTAATTAAAAAGTGAGGGAAAGCTTTATGACGTGGGAAGAAAAATTAGCAGAAGTAGAGTATTACGCAGGCAAAAGAGCCAAAGAAGAAGAACGTAAACATAATATCATTAATTCCATAAAGAAATTGGACAAAAAAGGATACAACAAAGAGGAAATAATAGATACATTAATAGCAGTAGCAGATTTTACAGAAGAAAAGATAAGTAAACACTGCAATGAAGTTCTGACTAAATAACAAGGAAAAAACCCCCCCTCAGAAGTGAAGAGAGTTTATTAGTATATAAGAGATTATTTGTCTTCATCCCAGTACTCAAGTGATTTATCACGAGAAAGTAGGGTACAAATGATAGCGGCGATGCCAGAGATACCGAATACGATAAATGCAACACCCCAGCCTAAATGGTCAACGATGATACCGATAACCAAAGTAGCAACAGTAGCGCCACCAACATAACTGAAAGTACCAGACAAGCCAGCGGCAGCTTTAGGAACAAGTTCCATCGCATACAAACCAACCATCATAACTGGTCCATAAATGGAAGCACCTAAACCGATAAGAATTGCGAAATTCCAAATCATATATTCAGGACCAGCTGGGATAAACCAATAAGCAACGAGTAATACGAGGGTGAAAATTAAACATGCAACGTTGGTTAATGGTTTAGAATTCTTGAATAATTTAGCAGATACCCAACCAGCAATTAACATACCAGCAATTCCGCCAAGTTCGAAGAAGGAGAAACCACCCATACCAGCAGTGGCAGTAATTCCTTTTCCTCCATCTTGAATGCTTGTTGCTAGGAACTTAGGTGTCCAGGAAACAATACCGTAACGTAAGATGTAAACGAGAGCGGCATAAAGTGAAGACCACATTAATTTGGTATTTGGAAGGATGTACTTCTTAACAATTTCACCCATGCTTATTTCAACAGCGGCAGCATCTTCTTCGAGTTTAGCGTTGTCGCTTTCACGGTATTCTTCGGATTTGTATTCTTCAATTGGAGGAAGTCCAACTGATTCTGGTGTATCTTCTTGAATAAAGTAAATAATAACGGCCATGATACAAACAACGATACCTGGGAACCAATATGCTGCACGTGCTTGTGCTAATGGATCATTTCCTGCAAGTGCTAAACCAGCTCCAGCAAGTAAAGGTGCGATTGCTCCACCGAAGTTATGTGATAAGTTCCAAATGGTACCGTAAGTGATACGTTCCTTATTACCAAACCAGTATACTAGAGTTCTGGCACCAGGTGGCCAACCCATACCTTGTAGCCAGCCATTAATTAGATAGAAGATGGTAAATAGCCAAACACTTGTGATTACTGATGGAATAACGCCGATGAAAATGTTAATAATACCTGATAATAATAGCCCAAGTGGCAAGAAAATTTTAGAATTAGATTCATCGGAAATAAGACCTGAAACAAATTTAGAAACCCCATAAGCAATATAGCTGGCACAAGTGATAATACTAATTTCGGTGGCTGACATTTTCAAAATTCCGGAAAGAATGGAAGTAGTATTACGAACGAAATAGTATCCCATGTAGCCTACGAAAATGGAAATAATGACTTGAGTACGATAACGTGGGTATTTACGAGCGACCTCGGCATCTGAAAGACGTGGCTTTTTGCCGGGTGGCGCAAGTAACTTCTTAAACATACAAAAACCTTCTTTCCCCGTCAAAGTAAACGGTTTCATAAAGTCTATAAGCAATATAGCACAAAACAAAGTTTTGTGCAATGATTAAAGTTCAGAAGATCGCGTAAAGTTTTAGTAACCAAAATTGAATAAAAAAAAGACCTCCTAGTGAAGTGCCTTACAATTGTTAGACAAAGTCTAGCGATTGTGAGGTGCTTTTTTCGTATGACTAAATAT
>OLOB01000367.1_pt1 | contig 37984 bp, 37 predicted proteins | sample 1671911 | NCBI WGS metagenome assembly OLOB01 (sample SAMEA3136625, study PRJEB25190) | human gut metagenome | biome: human gut; feature: human-associated habitat; material: faeces | place: Austria | collected 2013
TTTACTAAAAAAGTGTTACTGCTGTTGAGCTTGAACTTAGTTACGGAACCGCTTGCAGAGTAGGTATACGAGCCTGCCTTGCCTGTAGCCTTCACGGCCGAACCCGAGCTGTTCTTTATCGTAAAATAGATGTCACTGTTATCGGCTTTCGTGCTTGAATTGTCTTTGTTATGTTCCCATACTTTTTTTATCTGAGCTGTGCCTAAACTGTCAGAATAAATAGCAATTTTTGCGGTGCTGGGGTCTCGGTCTGTTACGAATGTTGCAGAACTCTGCGAGCCGCTACCGGAGATCATATACATCGGTGCAACATCAACTATATTATTCTGATACTTACTGCTATTACGTTCAGCTGTAAGCGTTATAGCCGAGCTGGATGGTATAGGCTTTGTTGACTTTATAACGAGCTTTCCTTCGGTGTCTGTAATTATCGAAAGATAGCTGTATTTTTTAATTGCCGTCTGCCAGTCATAATACTTAGACACATTTTTACTATCAGTCAGCGTTATTGTGAATGTTCCATCGCTGTTAGTCGTCATTTTCTGCTTTGGCACATTTGTTACTGTAGGCTTTACAGCGTAAGACGGTATAGTAAGATGGCTTAACATCTGCTCTTTGATCTTGTTATAGCAAGCCTTGACATTTGTAGCCATAGAGCTTGACATATCCTCGGTGAATATACCGACAGCCGTGCTTTCGGAAGAGTTGTTGAACCAACCGTCACAGATATTCCAGGTGACGATCGACGTTGCGATACGTTCAGTATCAGCGTTGTAGCCATATTTTGTTGTACCCTGATAGCCATAAATCAGAGCGTGTTTTAAATTCTGCTGTTGCGTTAACGACAACAAATTGTAGGTCTTTTGTGCCGTATAATCGCTTGTCCAAGCATCCTTTGAGGACTGAATACAATACGCTACCTGTCCTGTTGGGCTACCAACATTGAGTTTGATTATCTGTCCGTATGTGCTTGTGTTCAGTCTGCCGTTGAAGTTATATGAATAATCGTACCAGTCAACATATAACTTCTGATTTGAGCCGTTTACGATATTCATTATTGTAGCCGCAAATGTGTTCAGGCTTATTGCCGACATAGCAATAACGACAGATAAAACTAAGCTCAACATTTTTCTGAGTTTGTTTTTCATACCGATTTCCTTTCTTGGTTTGCATTTGTATATATAAAAAAGCAGTCCTATGAAAAGACTGCTTTGAGTTTTCGTATTTATTTGTACCTTCGGAAAAAAGAAAAGAGCTTTGAACAGTTAATTTCAAAGCTCTAATATATTCAGTTGTTTGCTTTTATTATTTGTCTTTAACCCATACACGGGAAGAATACATAAGCCGTCAAGTCCTGGCAGGCGGTATCATTGCTAATATCAATGCCCCAGTGTTCTTTTGCCCATTGGCAATATTCGCTTGCAAGGCAGTAGTCTATGCAAGTAGAAAAACCTTGACTTTCATTGAATTCATAGAACTGGCAAAGATATTCTATAGCTTGTTTTTTGGAATACAAGCTATCGGGATGATTGGAATAAACCTGCGTCCAAGTGCTGTGTTGATATACTTTGCCCTTTGTTGTACCAACATCTGAGGGTTTGAAAAATGCGTATCCATTATCCTTTGCGTACTTTTCGCAAGCCTTTAATATATCTTCACAGTCCTGCTTTGTAAATCTCCAGTTATCTTCGGCAGGCTTATTTTCCTGCTTCTTTGTAGTAGTATCCGCAGGCTTAGTAGTTTCCTCTTTCTTTGTAGCGGGTGCTGCCGGCTGAGTTACCTTGCTGTCGCTCAGATAGTCGCTGTGTATAAAGCTACCGTCAGAAAGTTTGAAGTAGCCTGTATCGGTCTTGGCTGTCACTGTCACCTTGTCGTTCACGCTGTACAGCTTGACCGTTTCTGCGCCGAGTACGGCTTTCTTTCTGCTGTAGCAGTCAGTATTGACATACTTAGTACCGCTTGCCTTTGTTTCCGTCCATTCGGGTGCAGGCTTTGTAGTAGCGGCGGTTGTTGTCGTTGCCGGCTTTGGTTTTGCCGTTGTTACCGCTTTTGTGGTGGTAGTGGTAGTTTCAGCACTTTTTGTTTCCTGTGGCTTTGTGGTGACAGCTGTAGTGGTCTGAGCAGTAGTTGTTTCTGCTTTCGGCTCGTCAATCTTATCTATAACCGTTCCCGTTATTGCCGGAGCGGTAGTTGTGGTAACTGCCGTTTCGGGTGCAGAGGACGTTGCGCTGTTTGCACTGCCTGCCGTGCAAGCACTGGTCAGTATTACGCTGATAAGGGTTATTGTTGCGAGTATGGTGTGGGTACGTTTACGTTTCATTTTTGGGTCCTCCTTTGTGGGATTTGGTCTGTTTCTTACTTGCCGAGAGCCTGCTTTATCTGTTCTTCAGATAAGCCCATAGCTTTGAGGTTGGCGAGGATTTCAGCTTCTTTTCTTCTTTCGCCTTCGGCTCTTGCGTGTGCCTTTTCGGTTGCTTCGATATGCAGAGCCTTTTCACGCATTTCAGAAAGTTCGATTGCTTTTTCTACATCGCTCATCTTTTTGTATATGACCTTAGTCTTACCGATGATAGCTATCCGATTTCCTTCATCATCGGTATACGTTATCATTTTCTCGTCTGTCATTGCTTACTTGCCGAGTGCCTGCTTTATCTGCTCTTCAGATAAGCCCATAGCTTTGAGATTAGCAAGGATTTCTGCACGTTCTGCAGCTCTTCCCTCGGCTCTTCCCTCGGCTCTTGCGTGTGCCTTTTCGGTTGCTTCGATATGCAGAGCCTTTTCACGCATTTCCGCAAGCTCTCTTGTCTTTTCGTCCGCACTCATCTTATGCAGCACAACTACTGCGTCCTGTATCTGCTTTACGCCTGTCTGCTGTAACATATCAAGTTCATCCTCCGTTTCCGCATTGATAAGTCTGAGCCATAGCTCCTGCTTGTTGTTCTTGTCGATATTCTTGCCTATTTTCTTCAGCTCGAAGTAATGAGCTGTAAACTTGTCTGTAAGCTGTTCGTTTCTGCTGTCCTCTCTCATTGAGAACGATGAATGATATTCTTCGCAGTCAAAGAGATTGAAGTTGATGATATTTATCGAAATGCACTGGTTCAGCGAGCCGTACACCTCTCCGCTTTTAAGCTGACCGCTGTACAGCTTAGACAGGTAGTAGAGCGAACGGTCCTTGTAATTGCCCTCGTCCTTTATCTGCATTTCAACGTTTATCAGTCTGCCATTGGCTTTCATACGAATATCCATACGGCTGTATTTCTCGGTTATGCTGTCCGGCATTATCTCGGAATTGAGTACAACGAGGCTTTCTATCGAATCATACGGTATACCGAGCGTATCCGATAAGTAAGCCTGTAGTAAATGCTGATTTCCCTCGTCCGTAAACAACTTCTTGAATATTATATCCAGCTTTGCCTTTACTATATTTCTTGCCATTTGTGCCTCTCCTTTCGATTCGGTACGGTACTATTCTTTCAAGTATATTGTAACACACTTACGGCAAAAAGTCCAGCCGACAGCGACAAAAACATTGACAAAGTATAGTATCGCTTTTTGTTGCTTTCTGCCAACTTTTACACGATTACAGCATTTTGGGCGGGCTTTCTTTTTTCTGCGGCTGATTTCAAGTGCGACACCGTGTCGCACCGGACATATTTTTTAAATTTGCAGTATTCGCAGATATTCGCTTATCGGATAGCTTTTCGCCGCTTCAAATAAACGTTTCTGTTTATCGGAATTTAAATCACCGTCACTTGTCAATTTTGAAATCCAGTAAATTAAAGGTTTAGGTGTTGTCATAATTCCATTGTCAAAGCTGAAAGTATTATGGGCAATATTGATACTGCTTGAAGTCAGCAGAGTATCATAGATATGTTGATTGTTTTTGATTTGTTCACAAACATTATCATCGGTTTTAACGACACCGTATAATCTGCAAACAAGCGGACGTACTTCGTAAATACGGCAAGCTCCGGTATAATCATCGACAAAAATACATTTATCCGGCATTTCGTACTTGTTATTTACGATTTCATCGGCTTTTGCTTTATATATAGCTATTTCATCAGTTATTTTCAATGAATTGAGTATCATAAAAAATTCGGATTGTGAAACCGAAAATGTACTTTCACAACATTCGTTACAGCCTTTTTTGCATAAAGGATTTTGTACAGTTTTACTTTCATCTTCAAGTTCCTTATAATAATGAAGCAGTGTGGCGAAAAGGCTTTTTTCGTGAATATCGGGATGACACTTCTTTTTCTTTATACCACTGCCACAAAAACATAAATTGTTATTTCCCATATCTTCCCCATCATATAAAAGACGTATCTGATAAACAGATTTCTCGTCAGTAATCGGATTTATTATAGTTATTTTACGAATTCTGTTCATAAAATCTATCTCCTATTTTACAATATTTGTTTTTATATGTCAAATGTCAGAACTACGGGAGTTGCACCCGTATACGCTAACGCTCCGATATAAAAAAATTGCCGCCGTAGCGACAATTTTAATTGATTATTTTATTCGTGTTCAAGTCCGTACTTGAATTTTGCTATCTCATAAATCAAGCAAAACCTATAATCTTCAGCAAAATTCAATTGCATATTACATTCTATGTTTTTGCACAGAATGTCAATAACATAATCACAAAACATTACTGCTGTCTTTTTGTCAACTTCATCAGCAGTATTTCTGACATATTCATAGACACAATTGAATTGATGCTTATTATCAATAAAACGTTTTTTGATTTTCTTCTTTATAAACATTAGTTTACCGCCATTTCAAGTAATTTTTGTGTTGCGTATGCTATGTGTGGCTGAAAAACAGGCTCAAGCTCGAACAAATCCGATAATTCGTGACAACAGTTCCAGTAGTCTTTTTGTAAAAGATATTTGAATGCTCTCATCAGAATTTCTATGTAACGTATTTCCTCAATCACTTCTGCATTCTTCTTGTCATAAGGTGTAACAGCCATAATCACAGAAAGTTTATTCAATATTTCTTTAGCGGCATTCTGCTTGTCCTTTGATAAATCATTGCAGTCACACCAGTCAAATTGCTTTAATAATGACACTGCCTGCTCAAGAGCTTTACGTTTTTTGCCTTTGTACCACGCTCGGCAATAGTAGTTGTTTTTCATTTCTACTCCTATTCTATCACGTTGCATTAACTTATGTCAATTTCAAGTGCGACACGGTGTCGCACCGGACGCTCCGGTCACACTTTTACTTTCAGAGCTACGGGATTTGCACCCGTATACGCTAACGCTCCGATATAAAAAAGCAGTCCTACGGGTGCGGACTGCTTTGGATTTTTACTTTCAGAAAAGGAAAAAGCGGCTGAAGACAGTCGCTTAAATCTATGTAACTAAAGTGTCGGGTACATTCCCTGATCTTGAGAGTGCACGTGCTTATCGGGATTGAGTTTAGCGTTTAGCTCTTCTATCTGCTTGGCTTGCGTTTTAATTACTTCATCAAGTTCTTTATTTGCTTCCTCTAATTCAGATTTTTCTCGATACAAATCGGCAATTAGTTGATTTTTCTCTCCTAATATGTTTTTAAACAAAGTTAAATCATCAATGGCTTGCGCCCATCTGTATTCATTGCTTTGGAGTAACTGTTCTTTTTGTTTTCTCATTTCGCTCTCATTCACAATAAATGTGTATGTATTCTTTGCGTTGTCTGCAACGATATTAATGTTCTTCTTGATTTCTTCATTTAGGATTATTTTAATATTCTTGTGATCTTCCCTGAGAATTTTATTTTGTGCCGTAAGATTTGTTTCTTCGCCGTTTGTTACTCCGAGTCGGTTTGCAATTGAAAGTTCACCGTCTTTTACGCCGATTTGGCAATCCTGCAATTTAACAAGATTGTCATTTAATTTTTTGCTTTTTCTTCCGTTGCTTATACAAACGCCTATCAAACCTAATATACCCACGAATATTGTAGCAGCCGAACCGACAATTGCACCCACTAAGGAGTCCATTTTAAACACCTCGCATATCACAAAATACGTAATCCAATAAACCATATTCGGTACTAAAATTGAATAAATTACGAATTTCATATTTATACTCCTAATTATATCTTAAAATTAAAATCGTGTCAAATTATTTTAAAACATTCATTTCATTACCGTTCCTCATCGAAATAACCGAATTGCTGTGAAATAGAGATCCACCATTCTTCAGGTAATTTAGGAACTATTCCCTCATCCTCGGCAAATTTAATACATTTAAGAATGTCGAGTAATCCTATATTGAAAGTATGGACGGAATCTTTCAATTCAAATATGCACGGCTCATAACAAGCTTCGCAATTGATTTTTTCGGCATTATCGGTTAATTTTGATTTTTCTGTGTTTTTTTCTTTAGTATACATTTCTAATCTCCGTTCTAAAATAAGCGACAATAAATGTCAATTTCCAAGTGCGACACGGTGTCGCACCGGACGCTCCGGTCGCACTTTTATTTTCAGAGCTACGGGATTTGCACCCGTATATGCTAACGCTCCGATATAAAAAAGCAGTCCTACGGGTGCGGACTGCTCTTTGAATCTTCATTGATACTTTCTAAAATGCTGTTGCACTCTGATATTCTAGTGCTTAATCTGCTTAACGATTTTTTGATTTCTCTAATCTTCCGATTCGTGATCAAAATAATAATCAGTTCTAAAATAACGAACGATAAAAATACGCTTACAACTAAGGCTGTTAATATTGCCAATATTTCCATGTACTTGCTCACTTTCCTAAGTATTCGTTTGCACGGAGTTGTGGGAATTGCACCCGCATACGCTTACGCTCCGATATAAAAAAATTGCCGCCGGTGGCGACAATTTAACTTTTATTTCAAATCTTTACCGTCATTGTATTGCTTTATCCAATGTTCTTTTAATACGCAAAGAATCATTGCAATAGCGTTTATCACCAATTTTACCCCGATTTCAACCAACACATTAAGCTATAACTAATCGCCATTACTATAAGCATTATTATTTTATCACAGAGATTTTTGTTATAACGACTAAATGGCTCTTTAACTCCTCTTTTTTTGGCATAAACGGCTACGAGTGAGAAGATATATGCAGATATTTCCGATACAGCTATTATGATTTTCCATAAATTCACGCAATCGAATACCATAAATAACATTATAAAAAGCGGAAAGAAGTAAAAGTGCCGGGTTATTTCATCTGTGTTATCAAAAATATTTTTGTTTTTTAATAAACGATAAATGGTTTTGATAACCCTAATTAAAATTATTACCGTAAGTACAATGAGCGGTATAGTCGATAACAATTTACATAACATATAATTTTCTCCATTCTATCATATTCAATCACTTATGTCAATTTCAAGTGCGACACGGTGTCGCACCGGACGCTCTGGTCGCACTTTTATTTTCAGAGCTACGGGAGTTGCACCCGTATGATTACTGTTGCTCTTATATTCAAGGTGCGTCACAGTGACGCACCTGTTGTGTATCTTTGTCACATAATCCCATAATCATCTTTATACTTGTAAAGAAAATTCTGCTGCTCCTTGTTTTTTCGGATCATCAGCCCGATGTAGTCGATTATCGAAAGATTTGTCTTGTCCTGCTTTGTAATCAGTGCTACTGTAGCAAAAATACCGAATATTCCTACTGCAAGTCCGATTATTATATGTATCAGCAGAGAAATAAAAACCGTAAGTCCGAGTGATATAAGCCCGCCGATTATCAGCTGTGGCTTCTGCTTCGGTCCGCAACCTTCCCACCATTGCTTTTCTATTATCAAGCCATACGGGATATATAAATGTTCATCTTTCATTTGTCTGTCCTCCTTATGAATAGTACCGGACGATAAGGTCTTTTATCTGAAAAATTATGATACCAAAAACCATAAATACAAGTGCATTTCTTATTTTCGGTATCAGTTGTGGCTTATCATCGGGATTGAGAACAATCTTTATCAGCAGGATAATTACTCTGAGTGCTACTCCTGCTACGAGTAAGCCCTGTATTATCAGACTGAGCTGGTCAATTGTAGTCATTTATCCCTCCTATTTTGTAACACCCTTTATCGCTGTCTTAATCGTGTTTACCGCATATATTTTGCTCATAGCACCACCGCCCGGACCGGAAGGCACAAGAAACTCTGCAAGCAGTTTAGGCGTACTGAGTGCTGTAGTAAGACAAGCCAAGCCCAGGAACATTTTTACCAAATCAAAATTGCCCGATACAATGTTTCCTATACCTGCAGATGTGACTATGATATAAAGTCCGAGCTTACTAAGAACTACTTGTATAAGTACGGTCAGAAATGTCTTTACATAGGTCATAAAATAGTTTTTGAACATTCCTTTGTCATTATCGAGTAGTCCGGTACAGGCAAGCGGCATTCCGATATTTAATATCATCATATTGATACCAAGCCCGAAAGCCTTACAGAACAGTATCATAAATATTACAAGTGCTATGAGGAAGAATACGCCGTTGATTATACCTATGCCGGTAAAGTCGGTTACTTCCTTGTAGATGTTCATACTTGTCGTTATTGCGTTTACTGTTTCTTTAAGTATCTGTACGAAAATATCGTAAATAGGTCTGAAACCTATAGCGACAGCCATTGCTTTTATAAAATTCGTCACAAGCTGTAACGGGTCCATATCCGGATCTCCGTCTGTTCCCATAACGTATATTTCAAAGCCCTTTTTAAGAAATTTCAGTATCATCAGTGAAATGCCTATATTATATATCGTTGATGACGCTGTTGAGAGATACTGTCCGAGCGTCTTGTCAACTTCAAAGACTATCGGTATCAGCTGGTCGCTTGCTTCAAAAACAAGCGGTGTCATACTGCTCAGTATGACGGAAAACAGAATAACTAATATAGCCGCCATTAATTTATCACCTCACATTTACGGGAACATATACATATCGTCCGCTTTTGCTATTGCCGATTGCTGTGGCACATCGTGCCGCATATATAGTTGAGTTGTTGCTGTCCGTATTTTTTCAAGCAACGTATCATCTTTTATCGCCACCCGATCACATCGTGTGCCGTCCGGCAATGATTTCTGCGGCATTACCGGCTTTATTTTTCCGTCCTTTTCGGCAACAAGCCGTATATTTCTGACAACAAGCCAGTTGTCAATTGTTATATCGGCTATCGCTTTAAGTGCAGGACAATCCGACAAATTTATCCGCCGTATTTCTGCCTTAACGCCCTGCCTTTGCAGTTCAAAATGCTCTTTTTCCATTTCAAAAGTTTTTTCTTTTGATACAGGCGGATTCCCTTTGAGAGCATTTGTATACGCTTCGAAAATGCTTGCTTTCAGCGATTTCATCAGTACAGACTGATAATTAATCAGCTGTACTGTCTGTGTGTATGTTCCGTCTTTGTTTTTGATTTGCGGTAACTGTGCTTCGATGTTGCCGTCCGCACTTTTTAAAAGCCGGCAGTCACGGATTGTTACCGCATCATCAATATTTACATCAGCAACAGCTAATACACTGTCGTTGCCTGTAAGATATGCCCTTGAACGTATTTTATGTAACATAAGATTATTTGAAATAGCCGGCAATTACACCTATCAGTGATGTTATTGTTATCGCTAATATTCCAGAAACAATTGTTGTCTTAATTCTCTTGTCCCACATTTTCTTATCCTGTTCATCAGATAAGCCACGTGCTATAAACAGACCTACACATACAACAGCGGTAACAGTTATCGCTATACCTGTAAGCCAGGAGCTGACATCTGCTATCAGATTCTTTGTGCCTGTCACAATTACGCTGTTTGCAAAATTGCCCTGTGCAAATCCCGACATTGTAAGAAATGTCACCGTCACAAACGATGATATGACGGTATAAATGCGGTTTCTGATTTTCTTTAACTTGTTCATTATTCTTTCCTCCGGAATAAGTCCTCTCCCTTGTCAATTACCTCATCTTCCGCAATATAGAATGCGTTTTTAGTAATATCATAGGTTTCGGATTTTTCATTGTTTTCTTTTGCTTCTTTTCGCCTTAACAAGTAATTGTACTCGATTTCCTGCGGTGCTTGCGGTGTCTGCTCTTTCCAGACCTCCCATAACGGGATTTTAGCGTTTGTATTACGCTTATCCTGTCTGCTGTCAGTGACAATCTGAATGTACTGCTTGTTATGGCTCTCGTTTCCGAGTCCCATAAAGCGGTTAAACTGCCACTTGTGCAGGTCGTATGACACCATTACAGCCGGATATTCACCAAGTACCATTACAAGCTGATATGGACGTGCAAATCTTGCAAGTTCATCTGCCGTAAGAAGTTCTCGTCCCTCAAGCTGTGAAGAAAATCCCGATGAGGGATTTGAGTATCTTGCTTTATTTCCCGATGAGCTGTATTTTAGTGTTGTGTACTTACCGAGCTTACTGCTTATAAGTTCGTTTGTTTCCTTGCCCGCCGCCGCAAGATATACCCATACGGTACAGTTACCCATTATGATATTTGCAACATTCTTGTCATACTTATCTTCAAGCTGTGCCATATCCTGTATGAACAGATTGAAACGTATTCCGTAACCTCTTGCGACAGTGAGTTTTGCCTGTATATCGCTTATCGGCGTGAAGTTACCAAACTCGTCCAGGAAGAAGTTTACCCTTATCGGCAATCTGTTACCGTGGTCCTTTGCATAGTCTACAAGCAGTTCATACTGCTGATTGACAAGCAAGGTAACTATAGGATAATAGCTTGTCTTTTGGTCGGGCAGGATGTAGAATATTGCCTGTTTCTTCTGAGCAATCGTAGTAAAATCAAAATCTGACGTGCCGGTTACACTGGCAATATCGTTTGTCGCAAACAATCTTAATGTTGTCAGTGCCGATGTGTAGAAGCTCGACCTTGTTCGGCTCGGTGCAACATCAGTAATGCCGAGAAGTGACTTTGCCGGGTGTGTATCGTCCAGTTTTGCAATATAGCCTTCAAGCGGTGTCTTATTATCTGCACCGGGTTTAACCATATTTGCAAGGAAGTAATACACATTCGTGAGATTCTGATATTTCGGCTTATCCGTGTTGTCACATACTACAGCAAGCACACAGGCACCGATGATAGCCTTTTCACCGTTTGTCCAAATCGGCTCGCCTTTGTCCGACTTCGGTACAAGCATTTCAATCAAGTCCCACGTTGCTCTCTGTGCCTTATCGGTCTTTTTCTCGTTTACAGCGTCGATTATCGGTTGCAGTAAGTTCTTGCCGCACGATTTTTCGGGATTCTGCAGGTCCATTACAATTACTTCATAGCCGAGTGACTCAAGAACACGATGAGTATAGTAGTAGATTTCACCTTTCGGATCATTTACTACAATGCCTTCACCAGCCAGTGCAGTGAAGATAATTGACTGTAAAACAAGTGTTCTTGTCTTACCGGAGCCTGTTGCCCCGAATATCAACGAGTGATAGTCTTTCGCTATGTATGAGATTTCCTCGTAAGTGCCGTGCTTTTTCATTCCGACAACAAGTCCGCCTTTGGCAGGAAAATCATTTTTGTTAATCTTATCAAGCGGTATTGGAATGTACGGCAGATATTTACCGCTTTTTGAAACAGCATTGTAATAATCTTCACCGTTTCTGTTCAGTACACGGCATAAATCACTTGACTGTTTCAGCTTGTATGTAGCGAAAACGCTATGCTTTTCGCTGTCGTTCATAAACCGTGCCGAGCCGTTCTGACCCTCGCCCGCAGGAACGGGTATCTTGATTTTCGGCGTGACCGTTATTGTATCAGCCTTGTACTTGTTGCTCATTGCAACAAACACAACAAAGATAATCAGACCTATAAGCAGTGCTGTAAATATCATAAAGAGCTGCTGTTGCTTCTGATTGACTTTCAGACCTTCAAGGCAGGTGTTGAAGTCAAACAGTTTCAGCTTCTGTGTTGTCAGCATAACATCAAGACTGTATGATAAAAATACAGATACAACAGGTGCAATCACACATCCGACAAGAGTTGCAATGATTTTGAAAATTTTCATTTTGCCTCCTGTAATGTAAAAGCCGGGACTGCTTTCACAATCCCGGTAAATTACATATTATTTGTTTCAGAAAGGCTCAGGTGCATTCATATCAAAAAATGCACTTTCGTCAACCTTTCCCGCTGTCTGTGCCTGCTCTGCTGTCTGAGCCTTGTTACGCTCACGCATTTCAGTTATTATCTTCGAATAAGAATCGTTCTCGTCTGCGGATATTGTGATGACCATACCGGTCTTTTCGACCTTACCGCTCCACATAATACCTGCCTTTGACAATTCTTCTCCGACAGCCTTGCCGTAATTCACGTTCTGATGACGGTAAAAAGAAAGCTCCGGTGCTTTTTCCTTCAAATCTTTATACTTGATATTGCCGACGGTTTCAACGGCAATTTTGCCGATTGCGGATATGCCGTAATGATTTATAGTTTCCTTAACCGTATCGTTTGATGGTCTTACAACGCTCCACCACTGACCGTTGTCAGCCTGCTTTGACGGCAGAGAAATAAACTTCACGACATTGCCGGTTTCTGCATCCAGCCTGTCCTTAACACTTATGTTATGTACAAGCAGATCATCGTTGACACGCATATTTCCGTATACGCTACCGTTTGCACCGTTTCTCATATTGAAAGTAAATCTGAGCGGCTCACTTTCCTCGCTTGTGGGCGTGTAATTCTTACCTTCGATATTGGCTTTTTCAACCTCAGACTTTATCCTTGCCGCAAATTCCTTAGACAGCGGCTCAACCGTGGAGTGATAATCGCCGTCACGTCCGATATGCTGAGGCATCTGTACATAGAATTCGTTATCCTTGTTCAGCTTATACAGCAGTCCATAGATCATAAGTCCGTTGCCGATTTCGATGTCGGCTATGGCTCTGAGCTTGTTTGCATTCTGTGATACCACAGGTTGCAGTCTTGTTACTTTTACGTTTAACATTGTTTTCATTCCTTTCTGCATTTACAGGTGCGACACCGTGTCGCACCGGACGCTCCTGTCGCACAGAACGCTTCTGTCGCACCTGTATGATATATGTTTAACGCCCTTTGCGTTAAATCTCCGGTTCAAAACCTTCCTCTTCTTCGGGTTCACTCTGTTCCTGCTCGTTTTCCCTATATCTGATATTGATACCTTCGGGGAAAGTGTCCTTATCAAATATCGTACCCTTTGACATAGTAACTTCTTTCAGATTTCTGCAACCATTGAAGGCAAGATAACCGATAGCCTTTACGCTTGCAGGGATTTCTATCGAGGTTATATCGGTCATAGCAAATGCCTGTTCACCGATATGCTTAACTGTATCGGGAATTGATATACTCTCAAGGTCAGTAGCCGCAAAAGCACAGGAGCTGATACTTTCAACGCCCGGCTCGATTACTGCTGTTTTCACCGATGAGCTTGCGAAAGCCATATATGGTATTTCTCGGATACTTCCGGGAATTACTACATCGGATATATTCTTACGGTCCGAGAAACATCTTTCTTCAAGTTTTTCTGTACCTTCCGGGATAAGTTCATTGCTCTTTGCAACAGTATGCGTTCTTTCGTTTTCGTTGACACGCTCAAATTCTTTCATTATGCTGTCAACCTTTTCGTCAAAGCTCATCTCCTCGAAGTCCTCATAGTTATCGTTCATCTTGTCATACGCACGTTTCATAAGTGTAAAGAGCTGTGCGTCCTTAACATCTTCGGGAGACATATCTTCTTCCGGCTCGACAGGGAGCTTTGTCATATACAGATTTGCGTATGCCTTCATCGACTGATACAGCTGAGTAAACTTTTCCTTGATGAAGTCAATTATCTTTGCAATCAGCATTTCAAGTCTGATTTTCTGCATCTGTTCCGCCGAGAAATTCCCGTTTGCATAGACCTCATAATCAATGTCATTCTTGACACCGAGCCTTATCTGCTTCATCTGCTCGGCAGAATAATCGGGATTTGCAAACAGCTTTACGTCAAGTTTATCCTTCATTCCCATACGGATCTGCTTTATCTGTTCAGCGTCATAGGAACGTCCGTCCTGTGCAAGATAGTCGATGATGTCTTTATCACCAACACCTTTCTCAAGCATCTTGCGCCACTGTTTCATAGCTGACGGAGAGATGTACGGTGCGGCATAGAGCTGGTATGATATACCGCTTTTCATACCGAGCCTTATCTGCTTCATCTGTTCGGGTGAAAACTTCTTGTTTGCGTATTCCTTCACCGGTAATCTCTGACGGATACCTTTTAGGATCTCCGCCATTGCTTTCTCGCTGATATATTCAGCTTTCTTTGTCTGCTCCTCAGCAGGCTTCTTTGTTTCTTCTGACATTTTTCTGTCCTCCTTTGGTATTTGATTTATTTATAGGTGCGTCACGGTGTCGCACTTATATTTCCATATCATCGTTTTCACGATCAACTTCAAACTGCTCATCGGCTTTTGCAAGTGCAGGAACGATTTCGGTTTCAATAAGCATTTTGACTTCCTGCTTATTTAAAAGTTTGCCGAAACATTCTTTTATCTGCTCGGCACTGCCTCTGATTACTGTTCTGTCTTCTTCGGGATCATATACGCTGTAATCGTCTGTATGGTATTTACTGAATTTATAACAGTGTTCTACGAGCTTGTTGTATATTTTTTCCTGCTGAATTCGGGCGATAACCGCATTTGTAATATCATTCCATTCAAATGTTTTGTCGAAAGAAAATAACGGTTTGCTTTCATTTTCACGTTTTACAGCTATGTTTATTACCGGCTTTCCGTCACGTTCCTCAAGGTTCCAAATGCAATCCGTGTATTCGCCCTCGTATGAATACATAGTACCTTTTTCTTTCAAGAAGAAGTCACGGACAACTTTTGCCGGTGTTTCTTCGTACTGAATTTCATCATCTATACTGCCATATCCTATAAGCTCATCCCATGCAAACGCAGATTTGATAAAAGAGGGAAGATCATTGTGTAACTCATTTTCCCATTCATTGGTCAGTGCAATTTTTGTAAGAGCCTGCATTGTTGTATATGTTACATTGACGAAATCGGAGTTATCGTAAAACATTCGTTCAGCCGCCTTATAATCATCCGTACCAACATCTGAAAGATACTGTGTACACAATGAGCTTATCTGCGTATTAAAGTAATCGTCAACAATGCGATTTACCGATGAAATTTTCGCCAGCTTATCAAAACTGATGATGTTAGTAACGTATTGTCCTCCGGCGTTACTGTCGGGATTGTAATAAATCCACACAATACGCTTTAGTCCGTTATCAATAAAAAAAGCGTCGCTGTATTCTTCGTGACGCTTTTCCTCGGTATTTTCATTGTGGTGCAGTTCTACATTTGCTTCTTCCGCAAGGCAGTTTGCAAGCTCGTCCGATAATGATGTTTCATCATGCTTCAGATACTTGTTGTATACATCACTTAGCGGTGATGGGTGTTTTAGCAGTGCTTCGATCTGATGATCATCAAGCACACTGTCGTGTGCTGCATAGATTATTTCCGTTTTCATCGCATATTCATATGCTCTGCTGAGTATTTCCTGTGGCGAGATATTCAGCAAGTCTTCTTTCAGCTTGTCAAGCTCTGCCTGCATATTCTTGATAAGCTGTGCCTTTAATTCGTTCATTTGTAATTTGTACCTCCTTTATTTTAAGTGCGACAGGAGCGTCCTGTGCGACACCGTGTCGTACCTACATTAGCAATAAAAAATTAAACGACCCTGTATGGGGTCGTTTTACAATTTATATATTAGTTAAATGAGCAACTTATCAATTTCGGTATTAAAGATTTCCTTGCTATATGTATACACTTCTTTAAAATATATGTTTTTGTATTTTTTTAATCCAAAATCGATGAATGTCTCTCCCGCCTTATTACTTATGTGAGAACTTATTTGCTTACGGCTATACGATTCTTTATCTTGATTATACACCAAAATAAAATCCAGGTGTTTTCTGGTTTCTGAAATACTGCATTTTGTTATATCGCAAAAAATTAAAAGACTATCCTTAATTTTATCGGCTACTTCATCAGCCATATTGTCATTTATTCTACCATTTTTAAATTCTATAAATATAAAATCACCATTTGTCGTACATTTATAAATAGCATCAACGGAAGTTACTGCGTTTTTATTACGGCAACGCTTTTTAGCGTAATTTCGTTTTATATTATCAAAATTATAAACGCTGATTTTACTATCAGTCATAGAATCGTTATTTGCAGTATCTTTCGAAGTATTCTGCAATGTGGTTATATGATTTTTGTATAATAGTAATGCATTTTCGTCAATCATTTTCCCACCTCAAATTTTCAAGCACCTGAAATGGCTCAGCTAATTGCTTATATATTTTTTCGGTTTTGCCTGTGACATCATTTACTATAGCTTCATTGCCGACTTTTTCTGCAAGATAGAAGCAAGATTTATCTTTCACGCCGTATTTATCTACAAAAACCTCAATAGCCTCAATAAAATACGGGCTGTGTGTATTTAACAGTATGTGCATATTGAATTCTTTTTGTAGCAGTACGATTATTTCCGCAAAAAGCACTTGCCATTCGGGGTGTAAATGTATCTCTGGCTCGTCTAAAATCAAAGTTCCATTATCTTCAAGAGAGCCGTTGAGCAATAATCTCTTTATAATAATGAATGTTTTAAGCCCAGTCGAAACATTTGCCATTCTGAACACTTTGTTGCTTAAGTCAGATTTGTAAATAACTCCGCCACTTGTATTCGCTAATTCGCCATTACAAGCTTTATCAATTTTTCTTATGACCTTATTTATATGACCAGTAATAGCCTCTTCTCTAACTACTTCTTCGATTTCAGAACCGTTATTTTCTTGTAGAAGCTTAGCTCTAAGATGAAACTGATGGATAGCTCTGTTATATAATCTTGGTCTGTAATTAAAACCGGGCAACTCATCAAGAATAAACGGATCATCTAAATACAGAGCTTCAGTATTTAAAGAGAAATAATCTTTGATCGAGGAAACGAGATTATTATTCACTTCGACCGTAACAGTTTTGTCTTTGATTGTAAGCTCAATGCTACCAGTTTCATCAGCATATTCATTATTAATTTGGGACTTGAATTCACTTATTATTCGCCTGTTAAATAAATTGCTGTAAATCACGGTATCGGATATTCTGTTATATACGACAAATGTATCCTTTATAACTTGCAGAAATTCGTCATTGACTACAATCTGTTCCGATGAGCTAATTGGTTCTCCATTGTTATCATATACCATACCTAACCAGCTATCATCAAAAGAACTTTTAATAAGGTCTTTCAATTTTTCATCATCTTGGTAATAATCAGGGTTACTAAACATTGATTCTGCTATAACAGAACAATTATAAAAATCTTCAGCTATATTTAATTGAGCTACTTTTTTCTCTATTTCCTGTGCAAACTGTTTTACTCGAGCATTTTTAATCTCGTCTTCATAATGAGAAAAACTATTGAAAATTGTAAACAATGTTTTCCCTATAGTGCTTTTTCCTGTGCCATTCTTTCCGGCTATTACAGTTATTCCGTTGAGTTTAATATTGGCATTCTTTATCATGCCGACGTTCTTTAATGATAATTTCATATTAAGCACCTCTTTCTTAATGTGCCGATTACCGTATAAATATTTTATCACAATCTAAAGATAAATGCAACAAATTCAGCAATTATTATCTTTCATTTGTAGAAAAGTGTCACACTTAACACTCTAATTTACACCTCATATCCTTTATCCTGCTTCTGCCTTGCAATGTCTTTCTTTGCTTGTTTTGACAGCTCACCGATCAGAGCGTGAGCAGTGTTTACCGTTCCGGCAGAGCCTTGTGTTCTGAACAATCTGCTCATTGCGTTCAAAGCATATATCACACTGTCAACGGTCATCTGAGTGTTTATCTCTGCATTATCCTTTTTTCTCTGCTCATTGTTCTCTTTAAGAGTTCTGAGCATTGATTTCAGAATAATGTTGCCGAGCCTGTTATACAAATCGCCTGCGGCTTTCCGCATTTTCCTGTCAATTTCGGATTTGCCGTTTTCGGTTTCTTTGCTGTCGAACATTTCTGCCGCCGATCTTGCACCCGAATAATAGTCATTGATGATAGATTTCATCTTCGGCAACATAATCATTTCTTTTATCATACCGATAACCTTGTCCTTGGTTTCTTTCGGAAGATATGCATAGGCTATTCTTCCTTGCCTTGGCAGATTGTTCAGTATATCGGTGTACCACTGTATCAATTCTTCGGATATATCAACTCCGGAGAAACGATTGGAATAGATACCGGAAATGTCACGTTCAAAATCAATCATCAGCTTTCCGACAAGCTCTTTTGCATCCGACATTGCTTCGTTGCTTATGCCGTAATAATACGACAGCTCATTTGCGAATGTATCGTGTATCAGTTTTTTTCTTACATTATCCGATACCTCCTTTTTTACAAATTGTACTGTGACAGGTGGGTCCTTATCCCAAAACGAGATATGAATATGCGGCTGTCCCTTCTTGTCGTGAACAGCCGCAATATATTCAAATCTGTCTTTAGGTATATCGTACCCTCTCATCAGTGTTTCAATGTGAAACTTAATGTAGTTCTGCCACTTCTCAAGGCTGTCAAGTTCAAGCCTTTTAGCGATCTCCGGTCGGAATGATATGTATGCGTTGTACACTGTAACTCCTGCTTTTGAGATACCGTAAACATAGTTTTGTGTATCGGTGACGTCCAGCTCATCATTATTTGTACCGTCTATCCTGCCGAACAGTCCGCTTTCACTTTCCGGCGAAAGTTTCATAACGTGTTCACGCTCCGCAATATACTTGACGTAATTGGAATTGTGGCTTGCCGTACCGGGCTTATTCGGAGCTGTCAGCCTCATTTTATATATGAGTGCCGATGACATTATTCTTCACCCGCTCTGACTACCTTCTTCATTCCGTTTAAGATCTCATTAGTATCCTGCATATACTCATCATCAGATTTCTCTTTCTGTTTCATATATGCCGCCGCTTGTTTGCTTGCAGATGCTACAACACGTGCAAAGCTGACATCATCCGCAAAAGACTCCGACATAATCTGTAATCCTGTATACATCGTGATTGCACTTGCCTTTGTTGATTTCACCTGTAGCTTTATAAGCCTTTCTACTTCCTGCTTGAAAACTTCTGTCATTTCATCGTGTATCATACGACGGAATTCTTCTTCATTTTCATCGTGATTTTCTACATTAAGTCCTTTTATAATAAAAGAACGAATTATGTTGCCCATTGAAGTACGCTTTTTTATTGCTAACTTTTTAACATCGTCATAAACTCTTTCGTTAAGGACAACCGAAAGCTGCACAGTTTTTTTGTTTATCACTATTTTTTACCCCTTTCTTCATAATTTTTATAGCCGTTTTTCTACCGTTAAGCAAACTGAAAAAAACTTGATTTTCGTGATTGCAATGCGTGTTCACAAACTTAGTTTCACAGTGAAACTAAGTTAACCACATTTTCAACCATAGAAACCACGTTGTAACCATTGTTTTTTGCGATAGCAAAGCGGTATTACAGCGAACGGTCAACCGTTCTATTCCTGCCATTGCTTTGCAATGGGTGTTTTGTAAACCAGTTATTTTCATACGCCTTTGCATTTGGCTATGTTCAAGCAAAAAGCCATCAGAAAAGAAAAATCCGCTGTTATTGTCATAGGTGCGTCACGATGTCGCACCCTTGAAAGCTCACTTGATTAACAGGTGCGTCACGATGTCGCACCCTTGAAAGCTCACTTGATTAACAGGTGCGTCACGATGTCGCACCTATCATTCAATTTCCTGCTCGTTCTCAAAATAGTTTTGCAACGCTTTTTCGAGTATATCTGAAATTTCACTTGCGGTTTTTCCTTTTAGTCCGTATTTTTCAAATGTACTTGTATTCAGTTTTACTGTAGTTGTTTCAATCGTTTTTCTCTGTCGGACGGCTGAAAGAATAGCGTCGATTGTCCGCTTATCAAGATTTTTATCCTTATCCTTTTTGTCTTTCAAGCGTTCCGCTTTATCGGCTGTCAGCACATAATTCGGATTGCTGTTAAGATATTCTTCGACGATGTGCTGTTCATACTCTGATAAAAATGCTAAACAGTATGCAATTTTATCAGGTAACGTATTATCGTCAACCTTCTTGGCAAAGTAATTAATCAGCTGAGTAAAGCTGATTAACATATATAGCTTCTTAACCGATATTCCAAATTCTTCTGCGAGTTCTGTTTTGGTTGACGTTCCGGAGCTGTTCATAATATCTGTTCTGTATCCTTGTTTCTTCCGGCTGTCATTCAGCAATCTGAGCGACCGTGCAAGCTCCATCTTCGTAAACGTGTTGCGTCTTTGAAGATTTGTTATAACCATAATCTCATCAAGAATTTCACGGGGAGTATCTTCTCTTGCGATTCTGCAGGGAAGTTTTTCAAGACCGACCGCTTTTGCGGCTTCAAGCCTTCTGTGTCCGGATATAACCTCATACTTACCATAATTTGCGGACTGTGCTATAAGTAACGGCTCAATCACGCCCATTCTATTGATGCTTTCCTTAAAATCATCGGTTACACTTACGGTAAATGTATGTGTGTGATATGGCTCAAGCAGTGATACCGCTATATTTTTAATCTCGTTGAGGAAATATGACAGCAGCTCTTTTGATAACTTGACGCTTTTTACCGTATCTTCGCTTTCATCCTCAATCATATAGCTGTAATCATCTTCAATTTCCACGCCTATATCGTTGCCGTAATATGATCCGCCACCGTCATCTGTATCAGTGATTTTTTTGTTAGGCGGCATTGCAAACGCATTATCTGATGCGTTTGATTCACGCTTGATATTCATCATTTTACTATAATCCATATTCTTAACCTCCATTGTTGGTGAGAGCTGGCGGAATTGCACCGCCGAAGGACACTTTTGCTCTCATATAGGTGCGACACGATGTCGCACCATCTCTGTTTTACATTTCCTGTTCTTCTTCAATATCCTTGTTCTGCCCATTCGGCTGACCGTTCTTTTCAGCTTCAGCTATAAGTCTGTCAACCTCTCTGAGCCTTGCGGATTTTTCGGAAAGTCCTTTTCTCTTGCCCACGGAGTATGCACAAATTCATTTGCAGTTGCAATGTCACGGTTGATTACTTCAAGGTCGTGTATTGCTTTTTCGTGAACATTGCCAATTGATTTCAGCGTGTTCTCCATTCGGGTAAGGTTTCCAAGCGGGTCCTGTCCGACCTGCCAGGTATAACGTGCTTTTCCTACCATAGTGACATAATAAACGCCATAAGCACCGTCGAACGACACTTTCATATCATAACCTTTATATATGCCTATCTTCGGCAAGTCTGTAGAGCCGACGGTCCGTATTGTGTGTAGCAATGCGTTTGCGGCTTCCTTTTTATCTGTAAAGGTCACTCCGTTTATTACTATCTCCGTGAATTCCTCGCTGTATTGCTTATAGCTTTCTGCGTCAATAGCAGTGTTAGCAATATACTTTTCTGCGTCGGCTTTACGCTGTGGATATATCTTCAGCAGTTTATCCTCAAGGCTGTATTTTTCTGATAAATAAGCCGACTGCAAGCGTTTCAATTTTGATATGTCAATATCAAGCTCCATACGCTCCTTAATAAGCGGATTACCTGTGCAAAGTGCCTTGACCTCACTGTAATTCAGAACAGCTTCGTCAACATCTTCACAGTTTCTGACCGGTGTCTTGCTGGTCATAATCTGCGATATACCTTTCTGCTTATTCTCAATTATCTGATAGAGATAAGCGTCAAACGTATCTTTCGTGACGTAACGGTAAATATAAACCTTGTCATTCTGATTGCCTTGTCTTATTATTCGTCCTTCTCGCTGTTCAAGGTCGGCAGGACGCCACGGGCAATCAAGATGGTGCAATGCTATCAGTTTGTCCTGCACATTAGTACCTGCACCGCATTTTGCAGTTGATCCGAGAAGCACACGCACATCGCCTTTGCGTACCTTTGCAAAAAGCGTTTGCTTTTTTGCATCGGTATTGTAATCGTGTATGTAGGCTATTTCTTCTTTCGGAACACCCTTTGCTATCAGCTTGTCACGTACATCATCGTAAAGATTAAAACTGCCGTCATTTTTCGGAGTTGAGAAGTCGCAGAAAATCAATTGCGTCAGTCTGTCCTCTGCAGTGTTCTGCCATATATCGTAAACTTTGTCAACACAGAGATTTACTTTTGAATTATCCTCGTCCGGCAATAAAGGATTCATAAGTCGCTGATCAAGACCTATCTTTCTGCCGTCCGAAGTTACTTTAAGCATATTGTCCACGGTTGGATCAACAAGTTTGTCGTGTATTTTTGTTGCTCTTTCTGAAAGACCTTTCATCAGCTCTTTCTGCGTATTTGAAGGCTCGGCGGCGATATTTTCAAAGACAGCTTCCGGAACGTTCAGTTCAAGGTCATCGGCGGTCTTTATATCCGCACATTCCTTGAATATCGTCATCAGCTCCGGGAGATTATGAAATCTTGCAAATCTTGTACGCATTCTGTATGCGTTTCCTTCCGGTGCAAGCTCCATTGTATTAGTAATATCAGCGTAATTTGCCGCCCATGCGTCAAAATGCTGTAATCCGAGCCGTTGAAGTGTTCCTGCTTGCAAGTATCTCATCATCGTATACAACTCTGTCATACTGTTCGATACCGGAGTGCCTGTTGCAAAAACCACACCTTTGCCGCCTGTTATCTCATCAAGATATTTACACTTGTAGTAAAGGTCTGATGATTTTTTTGCTTCCATCATCTGTATTCCGGCAACATTGCTCATCTTTGTCGGCATATACAGATTTTTGAACATATGGGCTTCATCGATGTAGATTCGATCTACACCGAGTTCTTCAAACGTGACTACATCGTCAACTTCGTTATCAGTCAACTTCTCAAGACGGGCTTCGTAGTTTTTCTTTGTCTTTTCAAGCTGTTTTACACTGTATCTCTGCCCATCGTCAAGATAACGTTCGTTCATATCCTGCAGAGCATTCTCAATCTGACGTATATCTTCTCTGATATATTGTTTTCGACGTTCATACGACAGCGGAATTTTAAGCAGCTGTGAGTGTCCTATGATAACCGCATCGTAATCGCCTGTGGCGATTTTAGAGCATAACAGCTTGCGGTTTTTCATCTCAAAATCCTTTTCGGTTGCTACAAGGATATTCGCACCGGGATAAAGCTCCATAAAGTCGTTTGCTATTTGCCCAACTATGTGATTTGGTACACATATAAGGGACTTGTGGCATACGCCGATATATTTGCTTTCCATTGCGGACGCTACCATTTCAAAGGTCTTGCCAGCTCCGACAACGTGTGCAAGCAGTGTGTTTCCGCCGTATAGTGTTCTTGCAAGAGCATTACACTGATGATCAAACAGCTTGTATTTATCGCTTGCTCCGTGAAGCACAAGGTGACTGCCGTCAAATGTTCGAGGTCTTATCGAATTGAAAAGCTCGTTATACTTGTCAACTATATTCTGCCTTCTTTCCGGATCTCTGTATATCCAGTTTGCAAACGCTTCCTTGATAAGTTCCTGCTTTTCCTGTGCCTTTTCGGTTTCCTTTGAATTAAGCACAGATTTCACTTTGCCGTCAACATCAACAACTCTGTCATAAACCTTGACAGTACGCTGATTTAACGTATGCTCGAATATCTGCAATGCGTTCATTCGGCTTGTGCCGAATTCGTTGTTAACTTTGACATTGGACGGCTCAGAGCTTTTATTTGATACGTTGAATTCGCCGGTTACCGGAGAATAGTATGTCTTGATTTTCATTCTCCAGCTTCCGTAAGCGTCAAACGTATCACGGATAAAATTATCATAGTATTCCGAATCAAGCCAGGTTACACCGATACGGATGTCTATATCAGACGCTGTAAGTGGTGCCGGCATTACCTTTTCAAGTGCTTCAACATTATGCTGATACTCTTTATTTGTGAGTGCGGCAGTCCTTGCAAATGACAGCTTGTCACGGATGTTACCGCTGAGATATTCATCGGCGGTAACGTATATATCAGTCTTATCCGGGCGAGGTGGGAACGGAGGCACTTTATATATAGCACCTGCATCTATACAATCCTTTATCGTCTGTTCTTCCGATAGTCCGCAAAGACTTGCCATATACGGAATATCAATACAGCCTTTCTCGCAAAGAGAAACGCCGATACTTTCAACGGCTGTTGACACACTGACTACCGTCTTTACAGGTCTTACGGTATTCTTTATGAATATATCAGCCTTACCGTTGTATGTGTTATCTGTCTTATCAAACTTTTCAAGCGAGCGTAACAGATAGTATGAGCTGTCTGCACTGAATGCCGTTTCGTTTGCTTTGCTGTTCACATAGCCGTATTTCTTTACGAAAGCGTCATAATGCTCGTTCAGTTCCTTGCGTGTATTATCAATATCCGACTGTTCATAGCCGAGTAACTGTTGCTGAAGCAGACTTCTTGTAATTGTTTTAAGGTCAATCATTGCAGCTATTCTGTCCGCACCTTTATCGACCTTTGTCATTATGCTGTTTTCACGGTAATACACGTTACCGTTATACAGCGTATATGTGTAGTTATCCACACTTTCATCAGCCGGAATTGTTTCTTTTTTCAGCTCTCCGTACTTGATTTCATCTTGCTGAGGAGTATACGGGTGATATTCGCCGTCTATTCTTGTAACTGCGTTATGCAGGTGCGACACGATGTCGTACCCTTCGGGAGCAACACAGGCTGTTGCTGTTGCGTCACCGTACATACTGTACTCTATGCCTTGTTTCATTTCACCGATTATCATATCGGGATGATTTACAAAGTAGCTGTTCATCGGTATGCCGTTTTCATCTGTGCCTAAGTCAAGCCATTCGCAGTTTTCACTGTTTACCGACTGTATCTTATCCCTTTTCTGCAGAAAGATAATATCCGATGTAACTTCTGTGCCGGCTACGGCTTTGAATGCTGTGTTTGGCAGTCTGACTGCACCGAGAAGCTCGGCACGTTCCGCCATATACTTTCTGAACTTACTGTTCGACTTATCGAACGTACCGCTTGTGGTAATAAAGGCGATAATTCCGCCGGGTCTTACCTTATCTAGCGATTTTGCAAAGAAATAGTCGTGTATGTTCAGATTAAGGCTGTCGTATCGCTTATCGTGTACCTTAAACTGTCCGAAAGGCACATTTGAAATAGCGGCGTCATAGAAATTATCATTCAACACCCGCTTTTCATAAGCACCTTCTGTTATATGCGCTGACTGATACAGCTGTTGAGCAATTCTTGCAGATATGCTGTCAAGCTCAACACCGTACAGCTTCGAGTTTTTTCGCATTTCTGCAGGCATAGCACCGAAAAAGTTACCTGTGCCTGCTGATGGATCCAGGATATTTCCGCCGTCAAAGCCTATACTTCTAAGTCCGTCATACACTGCACCGATTATTTCGGGTGATGTGTAGAACGCTGTCATAGTGCTTTCTCGTGCATTTGCATATTCCTCAGAGGTCAGAAGCTCCGATACTTCATTATATTCATCAGCCCAGGACTTGTTATCAGCATTAAATGCGGCTGACAGACCGCCCCAGCCTACATATTTTGCAAGTATCTTTTGCTCATCGGGAGTAGCATTTCTGTTTTCGCTTTCGATAGTTTTAAGTGTTTTAATTGCTTCTAAGTTATGTTTGAAGCGTGACTTTTCTCCGCCGAGATCCGAATAATCGTCCGTCGATAAGGTATAATCTGAAAGCGTCTTTTCTTTTTCTGACGGCTGTTCTCTGATTATTCCGAGGACAGTTTCGGTATCAAGCACTCGGAATATAGGATAGCGGTATGTTTCAAGCATCGTCATATCCTGTGCCGATACAGTGCTTTCATTTATACTGTCAATCTTGTATTTTCTGTTTTCATATTCAAATTCTTTGCCAACGTATTCTGTGTAATCGGTATGCGGTTCTTTGCTTTCTTTTGGAGTAAGGTCGATTACAATTGATTTTAACTTGACCGGTTCCTCCTGCTTTACCTCATTTTCCGCATCCGTCTTTTCGGCTACAAACGACGGTTTTGTATATCTGTCGTTCTTTATTGACTTAAATACCGTTTTTGCACATTCTTCCCACGAAACGTGCTTCTCGTCAGATTTTATGCCGTCAACAGATATTCGGAACACTGCGCCTTTGGCGGATATTGCGTTGAAGTCAAACTCTCCGGACATACAACCGCTGTTTTCGTATATGCTTTTTAGATATGCGGTCTGAGCCTTTGTGTCAATGTGAGATGTAAAATATTCTCTGATTTTGCCTTTTGCACCTTCAATATGTCCGTACTTTCTGAAATACATCTCGATATGGTCTGCATTTACATACGGTGTTGCCGGGAACGGAACATATTCCTGTGCTGTGTAGTTGATTTCTTCTTTCAGCAGGTCAGATAGCTCTGCAGATACGGTAACCGGGTTGTACATATAACCGTTAAATCTCTGTACTGAGCGGTCAGCTTGCCATTCATAGGCATAACGCATAAAAGCGTTGGCTGTTTTTTCAAGCCATTCACGGTCATTCAGCAATTTTTCCGCTATATACCCTATCGTTTCGGACGTATGCGTAAAATCGCTGTCATCAATATCAAGTCTGATATTACTGTCCTTATTCTGATCCCGCCATAACTCCCATATTCTGTTTGCTGTCTGTTTTGCTTCAATTTCTGTTGATGCGTCAATCACAGTCTGCGGTGCGTAAGTGCCTTCATCAAGCATTTTCTGTATTCTGTCTGTAGCTTCCGTCCAGGATATGCTTTCCGACTTTCCGCCAACTGAAAATATACTTTCTCCCGCTTTTAATGTAACACCGCTTTCGGAAAAGTACGCCGATAACTTATTATCGAGGCTCTTTATACCGAAAGCGGTATCGTTAATTTCTTCTCGATAATGTGTAAGATACTGCGATTTAAGAAAATCCGCACGTTCCTGTGCAGTATGACCGGGCTTTTTGAAGTATGCAATTATTGTCTGTCTGCTGTTACGGTTTTTGATACTTCCGAGCCTTAACAGATTATCAAAATGTTCAGACTTGATATTTTCTACCGGAAGTACATAACCTTCTGATACGGCAGGTAAGTCCATATCGAAGAATGTTAGCTGCTCCCCATTTTCTTCTTTCTGCGGCTCTATATCCACATAGTCAGCCTGCTTGTCAAGCTCGTCGGCTGACAAGTATTCGTGCGAATTTATCATATCATTGACTATGTCTGCAGCACAATCCCAACTTATGTGCATATTTGCCGTCATACTGAGATAACTCGGACCTTTCCATAGCTCGAGTCCGTGTATATCGTTATGATAACCGTACCGCTGATCGCCTACCATAATCTCGGTATAGGCTTCATCGTAAGCAGATTTCAGATACTCGGCACGATTAATTTCATTGCTGTCAGAAAGAAAAAATCCTGCTATTTCCGACTTGCTGTGTTTCAGAAAGCGGTCATAACGCAGGATAATCTGAATTTCTTCTCCTGTAAGAGTTTCGGTAATCTCATTTTCTTCGGATAAAGAAACAACAGTATCATTTTCGCTTGATACTGCTGTTTCTTGTTCGGTTATGCGTAAACTATCTCGCTGAGCACCTGTTCCTCTGCCATCATTCTCAGCGAATTGCAGATTCTCGTCCATTCGAGCGGATTGCTGTTCTGCAATGCGTCCGTCGCTCCGTACTTCTCCCTGTTCTTCTCCACGAATTCCGACACTCTGCTGATACACTGCTCGTTCACTGTCAGCAGGTGCTGCTCCAGCTCTCCGTTTATCATCAACTGGTTGAACGTCATCGGTATCGGTTTCTGCTCTCTGAGGAATTTCAGCCTCATCCTGCCGTACTTGCCGATGTCGATCTTCTCCTCCTTCGTATCCGAGAACGGAAGATATGTTTCCGTTTCCCTGTCGAATTTGTATGTTATCTCCACGCCGTCTATCACTTTCGTTATCGTTTCGGGCTGTTTCTCGTATGCGTTCATAGTATTCCTCCTTCAGAATGGCTTTCATTGTTTTTTCGATACTGCGTAATACTTCTTCGCTTGTCTGATTGATAATATCTCCGACAGCGGTTATAGCGTTTACAGTGTCAAAGTTGTATATGTCGCTGAAATCTGCGTCATATTCGATACCGCAACGGTGAAGTATTGCGTATGTGGCACTCTCACTGGCAAAGCGTTCGCAAACCGCCGATAAAGCGAATTCGTCAAGTTCTTCCGCCGCCGAGCCTTCCACTGATTTTATTATATTACTTTGTACATCTTTTGTCAAGTATGTTATGCGTTCATTGACAATTTTCTTGATTGCTTCTTCAAGATTGATTGTGTCCGTAACACCGTATGTCTGTTTCAGTTCGTTGTACACACGTTCTTCACAGGTATCGTCTATTTGCCAAAAATACGGTGTTTTCGACTGCTCGTTTACCTTGACTGTATTTGCTATGTCAAACACATAGCGTATACTTGTAACATTGACGTTATCAGTCGAATATACAAGACCGATTGCTTCGCTTGTACGGATAACACGGCGGTTCGTTGCCTTTTTCCACGTTTTTATCTCGGCACAGGCTGTAGCATTCGGCTTCTGTGCAAAGATAGATACGCTTTCCTTAAAACCATATTTGTACATTCTTGACGAGGTTTCAAGAAACTTTTTCCATTCTTCCTGCGACCTGCTGAAGCGTTTGAGCTTGGCTTTCAGCAAGTCGTGATACTGCTTTGAGGTAAGCATAGTATATTCTCCTTTAAACGTTGATTGAGTTTGTGTTTCAGCCTACAGAATACTTTCTTTTTTCTGCAGGCTTTAAATGCCTGTGGCATACTGCTCCAATGCCCATTGATCGAGCTTGTACACATCAAAACTGCTGTTGGTGCTTTCAAGCTGTGTCCGTATTGTTGTTTTACAGCTTTCGGCAAGCGAGAATACAAGCGATGTTATGTATGCTTTAAGATTATTTATCTTGCTCCTGTGCTTTTCACAGCAATCTGAGATATACTGCATACCGTTCTCATCAATACAGCTGACAGCTTCCGATACTTCTCCCGGTGTCTTGTATTCGCCGTGATAGTAAGTGCCTTTGTCCATAGCTGTCTGCATAACATCAGCAACCGTCTTTTGCTGATGTTTATATAACTTCTGATTATTTTCTTTTGTTTTATAAGTATGTTCTGCCGAAACGGCGTAACTTGTTGCTGACTTTCGGCTGTTCTTGTTCTGCCGTTTTGTCTGAACAGAAGAATCGCTTTCCATTGTCTTTGATTTTGCGGTTTCCGCAGTAGTTTCACCGAGAATTTCTTTACCTTTTTCGATAAGTGCAACTATTTTTTCGTAAGCGTTGCAAATAAAAAAGGAACGCTTTGCAGGCATTCCTTTACGTTTGCATTCGATAAGTCCTTCTTTAACAAGAATGGCTATGGCTCTTTTCTGTGTCTTTTCGGACAATGCGGTGCTTCGCCATAAGTCATCAATGGTCGAATAAAACCAGTCATCCGGTATCATATCGTGCTTGTTGTAGTATGCATACTTTGCAAGCAGAGCATTGTATATAATAGCTACCTCTGCACCAAGAGCGTGTGACAGGTAGCGATTCGCACTGACGGTATTTGTGGCATTGATAATTTCAAATACCGTGTTCAGCTTTTCGTTCATTTGTCCGTCCTCCGTTTTTAACCGAGTATTTCATCGAGCTGTCCCGCAAGTCTTTTAAGCTCTCTCTTAGCCCTCTTTGTTTTAGCCTGCTCACTAACGTGATTTATGAGAAAATCCGAGAATTCCGATACCGTCATATTGCAATGGTCGGTCATAGCCACCGCAAAAAGCAGTTTTGTATCATCGGCTAAATCACGTCTTGCCATAAGTTTTTTGGGAAAATAAATGTCGCTACCATTCGTGATAGCGACAATATGGTTTATTTTGTTTTCTGTTACAGTCATATTTTTCTCCTTTTTCTTTGACAATGGTTATTCAATCAATTTCTAATTCTTCATCATCTTCATTGTAGTGGTTTTCTTCAATGCCTTTTTCCCGGCTCACGATAATCTCGGTCAGACGTTCCACTATACTATCAGCGGTATCTGTTACATCTATCAATTCACCATTCCACAAGGCACCATACAAACCTCTGTGATTAATATTGTTTTTGGCTTTAATTGCCGTACCGCCATCTCTTTCCCATCCTTCAAGGTTTTTGTTATAATCGTCTATCAAAATATCATTTTCAGATATTTTGATATGATATTTGCCGTTATCGTCTTTGTACATATAATTGCCCGGCACACAAAGTGACTTAAAGCCGGCGGAGCTTTCCATGAGTATTCTGTGTTCTTTGTCTACGTTAGGCAGATACTTATCAAGCCATGCGTTTTTTTCCGTGATGCAATAAGGTGTTGTGATAGCCGTCGACAGCACATACACATCGACATTTGGATGATTATCTATGATGTGCTTTATTGCCTCGACAGCATTGTCAAACGGTTTCAGTCCTATAAAGAAGCCTTTTTCAAACATCCTTTCAAGATACAGCTGTTCATCGTGAAACCTTGCAAGAGTACCATCCATATCGACAAATATTCTTATCTTATCGGTCATATTTTTCTCCTTTTACAGTTCCGGTTCCTCATCATTCTCGTTCTCGTTCTCGTCATTCTGAAATTCGTTTTCCGCAAGCAGATTTTCAGATGCCCATTTTTTCGCTTTATCAAGCGAGTCACACCTATAAACTATTTCAAAACGGTTTTCTTTGATGTTGTCAGTTTCAACGCCATAATAATTTTCATCGTATTTAGCTATCCAGGCAAACTTGCCGTATTCCTTGTTACTGATTTTTGCAGTCCATAGCGAAGGATTTCCGTTTTCATCTTCTGCATAACGTATTACTTTCCAAGTCAAGCTGTTATCCTTATCACTTCTGCATTTCAAGTCAAACTTATAATTTTCGGCTCCTTCGAGTTTAATTATGCAGCCAAAGTTACCCGCCGTGTACACGGATATTTGCTTTGCTTTTGCGGACCATTCAAGTTCACCGAAGTCGTTGTATATCTCAAGGCTGTCGGTAAACTCAAATTCCTTGTGATAGTGTTTTGGGATAAGGGTATCCTCATCAACTACATAGGCACTGTAACTGCCATCTTCTCCAAAATAAAGTTCTTCTGTTGTACCGGTGATTGTTTTGAGCGTTAAATACGCACTGTCACTGCTTCCTATATAGGTCTTATTGTAATCTTTATAGTTTTTCACTTAAGCAACCTCCTACTTTGTATTTTTAAAACAAATCGGTCTTTCGAATACAACTTGCATCTTTTTACCTTTTTGCCTTACGCCGCAGTATATATCCGCATCACTTTTAGCTAATTTATATACCACAACAGGATCCTTATAATAATACTTTCTTGCAATAGCTCGTTCAGATAAATTGATTATATCTTCTTTTAATACTAGCGAGCAACTCAAATCTTTATAATTAGATGTGCTTTTTAGTTGAAATACCGTTATTTTTTTACAATCGCAATTTGCTTTAATAAATAAAAATCCATATGTAAAAATTGAAAGGAAAAATAAAACTGTGGCATCTAAAACAGCACATAACATTACTTGCATTATGCCCAGTATAAAATCTTTACCGCTAAGAAGCATAAAAAAAACAATCTGAATAATTTGAAATGAAACAAATATCGGAACTGCAATACGACAAATCGTCTCAAAGAACATCCATGCTCTATCTTCATCGGTTTTAGTCCATTTATTTATAATTTTCGTTCTGTGTAAATCATCTGAAGATAATTCGACAGGCGTAATTTTGTTTGTCAACAAAGTTTTTTCAAATTCGTTTATGTTCATATATCAAACTCCTCATTGTCGTCCATCAGAATACCGTCAATACTCTCTGCTTCGCTATCGGCAGTTGTTTCGGCAACGGAAACAAAACCTTTATCATTGCAGTAATCGGCAATCTGAGATTGATTATTAGTCAAGAGCCAACGCACAAGCGGTTCGATTTCTTCCTTCGGCAGTCCCATAACACTGTCTGCTATGTCAGCGTAATGGATTTTGATTATATCGCTTTGCTTTTTTTCTTTCTGTGGCTTTTTTTCAAGGATTTCTGCAATATCATCAACCGATAGCGGCTTAACAGTTGCTTCAAGCTGTATTTCTTTTGCCTGTTTTTCATCTACGGTTGCCTTTTCGCCCTCGCTGATGAGATACTCCGATAAGCTATTCTGAGTTTCTGTATCTACAGCTGATACTGTAACGCCGACAGATAATTTAATTCTGTCTGTGTCAACCATATCGAGCAGTTCCGGTGTTAGCCTGCTGATTGCAATGTATCTCTGTACTGATTTACGGCTTTCGCCGTTCTCCTTTGCAATTACTGCTGTAGGGTTTGTTGCTCCGAGTTCTTTCAAGCAATCCTGCTTTATTTTATACGCTAACGCACGTTCTTTGGCGGTCAGCTTATGCCTTTGTTCAAGGTTTGTATCAACCATCATCAACTTTCGCTGTGTAGCCGTAAGTTCATTTCTGACAACTGCGTCTATAGTGTCCATATTATTTTTCTGACACGCACGGAAACGGTTGTGTCCGGCTATAATCATATAGCGTCCGTCAGATTTACGGCTCACGATAATCGGCTGTAATAAGCCGTTGACCTTTATGCTTTCTGCAAGCTCGTCAATTTTATCGACTGTGTACGATTTAAACGGGTGCAGGCTTTCCGTGTACGGATCAATCATATCTATCGGAATAGGTGTTATCTTAACTGTATCATCCTCAGCCGGCAGAGAAGAAAACGAGGAAAGCCCGTTGAGCTTTCCTTTTGCTTTTATATTTGTAAAGTCGAATGCCATATTATTTGCACCTCTCTATAAGTTCTCTTGTCAGTTCTGCGTACTGTCCGCCGAGTTTTGTGTTTATCGTCATAGCTTTCTGCTCCGCTGTGCTGTTGCTTGCCATAACACTTTTTGATATACGGCTCTCAAAAACAAGATTTCCGTATCTGCTCTTGAGTGCTTCGTCAACACCTTTTGTCATATTCGTGTTATCGCACATTGTTTCTATAACACCATATACAGTAAGTGTCGGATTAAGTTCTTTTGCCATTGCGATAATTTCTTCAAACTGGATTATTCCGTTCAACGCAAATTTCTGTGTCTGTACAGGTATCAATACACCATTAGCGGCTACAAGCGCATTGACTACAAGGATTCCAAGCGACGGTAAACAGTCGATTATTATGTAGTCATATTTATCGAAAATTGCTTTAGACAACAACTTGCGAAGTATCATTTCTCTGCCGATTGCGGACGCCATAAACATATCTGCCATAGATAAAGATATATCAGACGGGATGTAATCTATTCCGTCTGCCGTACTTGTCAGAATTGCGTCATTTATCATATCATCAGTGATAGTCTTGGTCATTTCGGATTTAATCAAGTCGGTAATAACCGGTGTTTCTTCGTCACCGGTGTATCCGAGGTAATCTGACAGATTACCCTGTCCGTCAAGGTCAATGCAAAGGACGTTGTATCCATCACGCTTGAGATTTGCCGCAAGATTAACGACGGTTGTCGTTTTGCCTACTCCGCCTTTCTGATTAGCTACAGTAATGATTTTTTTCATAAGTAAACCTCTTCTTTCTGTTGCTGTCGCAACACATAAAAATCAAGCCTCTTTTAAAATAACACCGGGAAAGGACGGCAGGCTTACTTTTCCGTCCTCGATGTAGCTATCATCGCCCGATGTTACGGAACACTTCCATTCCCATCATAAGAAACTACCTCTTAATACTGTGTTCCGATGGCGAGAGCCGGCAGAGTTGCACTGCCATAGGATGCTGTTGCTCTCATATAGGTGCGACACGGTGTCGCACCTGTTAAATGATTACTGTTGCGTGTATCCCTTCTTCTTTTCTTCTTCAATCATAGCTACATACTGTCCGTAGCTCATCTTCTTATCAAGAGCCTTCTTCTCAATTTCTGATATTTTGATTTCACTTTCGGTTTTTCGCTTATATGGTGCGATAAAGCTGATTATCTTTGCCGGCATCAGCTCACCTCCTTTTAAAAAAATAAAAAGCACAGACGAGCTGTGCTTTGGAATATTGGACTTACATTCCCAAATGTGATATAATAATCAAATTAATTGGAAACGGAGATAAAATATGACGAAAAAACAATTACTTGACAAACTTGTGCTTATCCTCGAAAGCGAAGATGCTAACAACACCTTGACTTTCGAAACTGCTTTAGAACAATACATAAGGAGTAAAGAAAACATTCTGTCGCCATCAACTATTAGAGGATACCGTATACTTCAGCGAAACGCTTATGATTATATTAACAATCTTACATTGTCAGAAATCAATGAATTAGTGTTGCAAAAGTGGGTTAATCACAATGCAATCAAATACGCATCCAAAACTATAAACAATCAATTTGGTTTAATTACAGCTGTTTTCAAGCAAAATCGAATCGAGATAGACACATCATCAATACGTCTTAAACCGAAAGAACCGGTTAATTATATAGTACCTACACCTGATGAGATGCACACGATTATATCATCTGTTTATGGCGAAGATATTGAAATACCTGTACTGTTTGCATTATTACTCGGCTTGCGACAATCAGAAATTCAAGCTCTGAAGTGGAGCAATTATCGTAATTACCGTATTTACGTTAAGGGTGCAATTGTGCCAAACGAAAATAACAAATTAATCGAAAAAAGCACAAATAAAAGTTTTACAAGCACGAGAGAGCTTGCTGTACCCGACTATTTGATAAAAAGACTTGATTCTATCGAACATAAGGGCGATTATATCGTAAACAATCTTACGCCTAATATGATTTTAGATAGATTTTTCAAGTTGCAGGAAAAGTACGGTATGCGACGCTTTACAATGCATTCCCTCAGACACGCTAACGCAAGTCTTATGTTGCAGTTAGGCATTTCAGATAAATATGCAATGGAAAGACTTGGTCACAGCACACCGTATATGCTTAAAACAATTTATCAACATACATTCAACGAAGAACACCGCCGTGTAGCTGACAAAGTTAATAAAGCTATCAACGATTTGCTATGAATTTTTAAATTTCAAATCCCTCTTTCTGCGCCAAAAGAAGTCACTTTTTGTGGCTTCTTTTTTTATGCAAAAATGCGACTGATAACCCGAAAGGTATCAGCAGCTAATTTGCCCGGACGTGATGTCAACGTATTTGTATTTGTTTTATTTCGTCAGTGAGTGCGTTCGCCTTGTTTGCGGTCTTTCCGAAGTAATAGTATACGGGTAATCGTATAAGGAATAAGCTGATAAAAGAACGAAAATACAGCAAAACAGATAGCAGAATATATTATAGTACCATAACCAAAATGTTCCGCTATCCACGGCAAATTGATTATGTTGTCTTCCTTGATTCTTGCAAGATTATCAGGATAATAAATTGCAAACCCAATAAATATCAAAATGAATGATGGTATCCAGAAATAAATCTTTGAGCGAATAATGCCTGCCGCAATTGCCGCCGCTATCAATACTGCACTGAAAACAATGAGACTTACTACTGCCGTAGGCGGCAATATCCCTTCACTTCTGACTCCCATCGCTTGAAGCATAGGCTCAATTATTTGCACTTCAAATATTTCAATCAGATATACGCCTATCTGAATTGCCATCGTAAAAATGAAATTAAAAAGCAACGGGTGTTTTTTCATATTTTTACACTTTCCTTTCCGTCAATCTACGCTGACAAATAATAAGATAGTTGCAAATGGGGAGCTGTCATATAGCCGGAATATTCTATGAACGTTGAAAACGAAGAAGAATATTTTGACGCAATTCCAAATTCACCGCCTATATATACAGGTATGACATCTGTAGTTATGCCTAAACCAAAAAATATCTATACCCCAGCACCCGCACTTGCTTTAGCAAAGCATATATCACTTATGTTTTTTATACTTTTAGTAACAACAAGGAGGAAGTAAAAATGAACGCACCTTATAAATATGATATTGTTGGAAGTTTTTTAAGAGATAAAGAAATTAAACAAGCAAGAGAAGATTTTTCCTTAGGAAAAATCAATCAAAGTCAATTAGAAGAAATTGAAAATAAATCAATTGAAAATCTTGTTAATGAAGAAAAAGCTGTTGGTTTAAAAGCTGTTACTGATGGTGAATTTCGAAGAGCTTTTTGGCATTTAGATTTTCTATGGGATTTAAAAGGCGTAGAAAAAGTAGCCGTCGAACATTTTTCAATTGCCTTTAAAGGACATCAACCAAAAAGTCAAACTTTAGAAATTGTGGATAAAATCGATTTTCCCGAAGATCATCCATTTTTAAAACATTTTAAATTCATGCAAAGAGTATCTGGAGAAACAGAAGTTAAACAATGTATCCCTTCTCCTTCAATGCTTCATTTAATTTGTTGTATTAGAGAAGAAAACTATCAACCTATTGAAAAATATCAAGATAATGATGTTTTATTAAAAGATATCGCCTATGCTTATCAAAAAGCAATCAAAGCTTTTTATAATGCTGGATGCCGTTATCTTCAATTAGATGATACTTCATGGGGAGAGTTTTGTTCAAAAGAAAAAAGAGAAGCTTACAAAGCAAGAGGAATTGATGTAGATGAACTTGCTAAAAAATATGTTGATATGATCAATCTCGCATTAGAAGCTAAACCTGATGATATGGTTATTACAATGCATATTTGTAGAGGTAACTTTAGATCAACATGGTTTACTTCAGGGGGATATGAACCAGTTGCAAAAACTTTATTTGGGAATTGTCATGTTGATGGTTTCTTCTTAGAATATGATAGTGAACGTGCTGGTGGATTTGAACCTCTTCGCTATATTCAAAATCAAAAAGTTGTCTTAGGTCTTGTGACTTCTAAAGATGCTAAACTTGAAAACAAAGATGAAATTATTAAACGTATTCATGAAGCAGAAAAATATGTTCCATTAAATCAATTAGCACTGTCTCCACAATGTGGCTTTGCTTCAACAGAAGAAGGAAACTTACTTACTAAAGAAGAACAATGGAATAAAGTCAAACTTGTTAAAGAAATCGCTGAAGAAGTTTGGCAATAATAAAAGGAACTTTTCGTTCCTTTTATTATTTTATAACTGATTTTAATGTTTCATCTGTCATTGCAAAAGTTTCTGATACTTTTTGATAGATGATTTCTTCATCAATATTCAATTCTTTTAAAAGCTTAAAAAACTTTTTTAAATCCTCTTTTCTTGTTTTATCCATTGCATCATTCATTAAGTTTTCAAAAACATCAAACAAATTAATATCATCACTGGATTCATTTTCAATACTTTCTAACAAAATCGATTTCATATCACGAGAACGACTTCTTTTATCACGATATAAAATATAAGCCTTTGCTACTCTTACATAGCCTTCTTCAATTAAAATTTCTTCAACTGTATCTTGAACAAGTTCTACTGTTGGTAAAGTACTTTCTTTTTCTTCTAATCTTTTTTCTACATCATGAGCAATAGCATATACTTTCTTTAATTCTACTTTATCAAAACATGCACTAAAGGCTTTATAAAGCGCTCCAGCAATCTTGTCTACTTCAAAGTCAACTAAACGCCCATCTCTTTTTCTAATACTTTTAATCATACAAAGCCTCCTATCTATCTATAGTATAATGAAATTTTTATTTAATTTCATTAGATATGATATTTTTCTACATGGACTTGATAATTTTTATAAATTACTAAAATATAATCTTCTTTTAATTTTTCAACAATCCCATATCTAAAGACATCTTCTTGATTTAATTGATACTTTTCTATTAATCGATGTTTGATTTCTTTTTCGTTATCAATTCTTGTCTTCCACCATTTTTTAGGTTTGACTTTAGATAATCTTAAATAGTCTTCTATTAATTCATCTTCATATTGTTCTTTTAAATAAATATTGATATATTG
>OLOB01000369.1_pt1 | contig 37866 bp, 32 predicted proteins | sample 1671911 | NCBI WGS metagenome assembly OLOB01 (sample SAMEA3136625, study PRJEB25190) | human gut metagenome | biome: human gut; feature: human-associated habitat; material: faeces | place: Austria | collected 2013
GACAGGAACAAAACACTACTTCGGAAATGATTTTCTGGAAAAAGGTATGAAGATCCGATTGGAAAAGGAACCAGATAATGACTATGACAAAGAAGCAATCAAAGTGACGTATGAGGGCCTTGGAAAGATCGGCTACGTGGCAAATAGTTCTTATACAGTCATCGGAGAGTCCATGAGTGCAGGCCGTCTGTATGACAAGATCGGTGACACGGCATATGCGAAGGTGGTAGTGGTTACACCGGTCGGAACAATCTGCAAGATTTGTAAAAAGAGTCTGAAAAGTGAACAGGAGGAAACGGCCTGGATTATGCTGTAATAGATATGGAAGAAGTCGTAGAAATATGACTTCTTCTTGTACGTCAGTGGTCAGCGAAGTATAATTAATATTAGGAAATTCGAAACCATACAAATATAAATACACCGGAGAAATACCATGTTCAAAATAATTGAAGGAGATTTCAAAAATAATAAATACAGTAACGAAGAATATCTGGATAACTGGCCAATGTTATATATTCTGGAAAATGGAAAGAAAGCCTATATAGGTGAATCCAATCATGTAAAAACCAGAATGACACAGCATACGACAAATGAAGAAAAGCGAATATTTAATAAGGTCCACTTCATATATTCCAGATTGTTTAATCAATCGGTAACCTTTGATTATGAATCCAAGCTGATTCAGTATATTGTCGCAGACGAATTATTCCAGGTTACGAATAAGAATTCCGGAATAGCAGATAAGCAGTATTATGAGAAAGGAAAATATGATAAAAAATTCGAACTGCTTTGGCGTAAGCTGCAAAAAGAAAAACTGGTCAAACATTCGCTGGAAGAAATTGAAAATTCAGATCTATTCAAATATTCTCCATATAAAGAATTGAACGACAGCCAGCGGAAAGCAGTAGAAGATATACTTGCGCAGATTGAGAGTGGAAATGTGAATCGTGTAGTGGTAAATGGAATGCCGGGAAGCGGTAAGACAATTGTGGCGGTATATCTTATGAAATACCTGGCAGACAGCGAAGAGTTTGCCGGGAAAAAGATTGGATTCGTTGTGCCGCAGACTTCGCTCAGAAAGACGATGAAATTCATCTTCCGAAGTATTTATGGATTGACGTCATCACAGGTACTGTCACCTTCTGATATCACGAAGAAAAAATACGATATCTTACTGGTCGATGAAGCACATAGACTTCATCAATATAAAAATATTTCCTATAGGGGAGCTTTCAAGAAAAGCTGCGAGCGGCTGGGTATGACAACGGATGCAGACGAACTAGACTGGATATTAGAACAATCAAAGTGTGCAGTGTTATTCTACGATTACAATCAGGTGGTTGGTCCGTCGGGCATTGATTATGAGCGGTTCGAAGAAAAAATGAGAAATCCATATAAAAAACATACGATATCGTATTTCACCCTTGCGACGCAGATGAGGGTGCAGGGAGGTAATGACTATATTGCATTCATAAAGGATCTATTGGCCGGAGCCGCTGACCGGAAGTATCATTCGAAAAAATATGATTTGAAATTATACTCTGATTTTTCAAAATTTGAGAAAGATATGTATGCCAAAGAGGAAGAAACAGGGCTTTCCCGAATGGTAGCAGGATATGCATGGCCATGGATCAGTAAAAATGACCGGAGCAAAAAGGACATAGAGATACAAGGTGTAAAACGAATGTGGAATCATTGTACAGAAGGATGGGTTCATACAGGAGAAGCAATCGATGAGGTGGGATGTATTCATTCCATTCAAGGTTATGATCTGAACTATGCGTTTGTTATTCTCGGAAATGATATTGGATATGATAAAACAACAGGACAGATCATTATCCGGCCAGAATGTTATTTTGATAAAAATGGTAAAATAACGGCATCATATGAAGAACTGAAAGAATACATCACAAATGTGTATTATGTGCTGATGACCAGAGGAATCAAAGGAACATATTTGTATGTGTGCGATGATGAATTAAGAGAATACTTTAGTAAATATATCGAAGAGGAAAACTAAGATGACAGAAGAAACAATTAAAGAAATACTAAAATTCAGAGATGACAGAGACTGGAAACAATTCCACAATCCGAAAGATCTGGCAATCTCCATTTCGTTGGAGGCAGCAGAGCTACTGGAAGTATTCCAGTGGAGCGGTGCGGATATCTCAAATGAAGGAAAACAGGAAAAGATAAGAGAAGAACTGGCGGATGTTGTGAATTATTGTGTCTTGATGGCAGATGCCTGCGGACTGGATCTGGATGAGATCGTGCGGGAGAAAATCAAGGTGAATGCAAAGAAGTATCCGGTGGAGAAGGCTAAGGGGAAGAGTGCGAAGTATGATAAGCTGTGATTGAACCGGAGGTATAGAAAATAGTCATTGACAGACATTTATACATGAATTATTATTTTAATAACGCAATGCGTCTGGAAGGTGATTTAATGAGTCGAGGAAAAGAAGTAAAAGAATTACGGGAAAAAATGGGAATGAACAGGAGAGAGTTTAGTGATTATTATGGTATACCGTATCGCACTGTTCAAGATTGGGAAGCTGAGAAGAGAGAACTTCCGGAGTATCTTTTACGTTTGATGAAATATCGGGCGGAAGTGGAATATATGATGAAAAATAAGTCGTAAGACTTATTTTTTTACTGATAATATAACGCAACGCGTTAACTGCGAGGAGAGAAAAAATATATATGAAGAAGGAAAATATTATTGACATAATTACAGATGAGGATGGAAGAAAAATAGTTGTAATTACAGATATACGATTTAAAGGGAAGAGAAATATCGATTGGGAAGATGTTGAAAATTATTTGAAGGAATATGTAGGAAAGTGTTATGAAGTTGTTGAAACAGCGGATCAAGTCTTTATTGGAAATGATTTTCCGGCAGAATTAAAAGGATCTGAAGATACAAAACGATTGTGTGGTGCTAATGCAAAAGCCAAAGCAAATGCGACACAGAAAATTCCTACGTTATTGAAATGTGCAACTAACAAACGATGGCAGGAAAATTTTAAGGGGAAGCATAAAGTTGATGCAAAATATGGCTGGTATCGTTTTACAACTAGGTTTGCATTACCTGTTTATAGTAGTGATTTAAAAGAGGTGGAACGATTTAATATATACAGGATAGAAATGTTAATTCGGCATGCAGCCGATGGAAATCTATATTTATATGATATGGTGAATATAAAAAAAGAAACGAGCACCCCGCTTAGGCAATAGCCGTACGGTAACAAACCCATTTCTTGTATATAATATTAATCTGTTTGTTAACAAAAGTCAACTATAAAAATCAAAAAGATGAAAGTTGTGAAGCTTAACTCAGTACAGTATAATTAATATATCATTTCAATTCAAAACATAATGTAAGGAGCACCCCTATGTCCACATCCCATAAAGAAAAAATAATCCGCGTCCTTCAACTTTTCCAGACCACCGATGAGAAGACGCCGATGAATGCAGTGCAGATAAGCCAGAAACTGGAAGAAGAATACGGAATGGAAAATGTACACCGTACATCCATTTATGACGATGTGCGTTTGTTACAAAGCTGCGGTTATCCGATTAAGCAGGCAGAAAATTCACATAAAGGATGGTATATGGAGAAACATTTGCTGGAAGACTGGGAAATTAAGCTGATGTTAGATTCGGTGCAACAGGCAAGGTGTGTGTCCGTTCATGAAGCGAATGAGATTCGAAATAAGCTGTTAAATCTGACGAGTCAGAGAGGACGAAGCAGATTTTCGCATATGATTATGCCGCTGCCCGGAAATGTCAGGGGTGTCGGTCAGATCGTTAGATAATGGAAAGTATAAAGCGGTATTTAAAAAGATGGACAGTGTGACATTGGTTGGCTGGTTTGTACAATATGCGAATCGATTTAAAGTCATATCACCGGAGAGTCTGAAAGGTAAAATTATAGAAAATTTAGAACAGGCACAAAGCATATATAGTGAGTAAGAAAAGTCCTACATATAATATGTGGGATTTTTTTGAAGTAAGATACATAAGTGTTGCGATATTACGACAGTAGATTTGCTAAAATGATAATAACTATGAATGATACGACGAGAAATAGATTTTATAAATGTAAATGCATGTGGAGTTTTTGAAGATGGGAGTAGATGAATGGAAGAAATAGTGACAATTTTATCAACAAGAGAATGGGCAATTGCCATATGGGGTACAGGATTCTTTGTATGGATGTTGACTCAAAGGGAAATCCGTAAAAGTTTATGGAACGTTATTAAAATCCTCTTAGGCAAAAATTTAAGACACTTTTTTCTGATAATTGCTTTATATGTGGCGGGAATAACCATGATATTTTATCAGTTACCATTCTGGAATAATATATATTTAAAAGATATTATATTATGGTTGATCTTTTCTGGAATATCATATTGTGTGAATTCTATTATAAAGGGTGATGCAGAGCATTTGAAAAGCACAGTGAAAGATAACTTTAGAGTAATAGTTATTTTCGAATATTTTATTGGAACATTTACATTTAAATTTTGGATTGAAATGTTGATTATTCCGGTAATAACAATATTAATACTTATGAATGTGGTAGCAGAATCTGAAGAAAAATACAGGAGAGTTCATAAGCTAATAGATATTGTGCTGGCATGTATTGGTTGGTATATGCTTTGGGGTGCCGCGAATGTTGGATTAAAAGAGTATAAAGAATTAAATGCAATCAATACACTGGTTAGTTTTATGATTCCAATAGTATATACAATTTTAATCTTGCCGTTGGAATTTGGACTGGAGATATATTCTGATTATGAACAAGTATTTGTCAGGATGAAATTTCGTGATAACCAAGACAAGAAGATTCAAAGGAAACATCGATGGAGAGTGATTCGAACTTATAAATTATCACTTCGGAAAATATTGTTGTTCAGAAAAGAATATGTGAATAAAATGTATGGTTTAATGTCAGAAGAAACATTTGATAATATAATGAGAGAATTCAAAGAAGAGAGTGATAAGTAATAAAAGGTGAAAAAAGATAATGGTTATTAAGTTGCTGAATGCTTTGTGAAGGAGAGTATACTCTTTCTTGTATCCATCCACTCCCATGCAGTATAATAAATACAAGACAATATTGGAACAAGTATCACACCCTCAGGAGGCAAGCGTGAACGCAAGAAACGAAACCAAAAAATCAACCACAACACTGGACTACTACAACAAAAACGCAAAAAAATTCATCACCGGCACCATATCCGTAGACTTCGGCACCATACAGAATCACTTCCTGGACAAACTGCATCCGGGAGCGGAAATTCTCGATTACGGCTGCGGTTCCGGCCGCGACACAAAATATTTCCTGGAGCAAGGCTGCAAAGTCACTGCCATAGACGGTTCACAGGAGCTATGCAAACTCGCAAGCGAATATACAGGCATTCCGGTAAAACACATGCTGTTCCAGGAACTGAATGAAAAAGAAGCCTACGACGGAATCTGGGCATGCTCGTCAATCCTTCATGTTCCGGCAAATGAACTGCGAGACATTATAAAGAAGATGGCAAACGCTCTTCGAGCCCACGGAATCATTTACACATCCTTCAAGCACGGGACATTCGAAGGGGAACGAAACGGTAGATATTTTACGGATATGACAGAAGAGACATTTGCAAAATTGATTCAGGACATGGATGAATTAGAGATAGAAGAACAATGGATTACATCAGATGTACGTCCGGGGCGGGGAGAAGAAAAATGGCTCAATCTAATTTTGAGGAAAGAATAGATACATATGAGATCGAATCTACGAATGTAATGACCGGGGACAGAGACCGGAGCCGGTATCTATATTATCAATTGAAAATGAGTATGGCAAAGGCGAAGCAGATTGATATCATCGTCTCATTTCTGATGGAGTCGGGTGTGCGGATGCTCTTAAATGATATGAAGCGGGCGTTGGACCGGGACGTGAAGATCCGTATCCTGACGGGAAATTATCTGGGGATCACACAGCCGTCGGCTTTATATCTGATCAAGAGTGAACTTGGCGACCGTGTGGATCTGCGCCTGTATAATGAAACATCACGCTCATTTCATCCAAAATCTTATATCTTTCATTATGAATCTTCGAATGAAATATACATCGGATTATCGAACATTTCCAAAAGTGCGTTAACTTCAGGAATCGAATGGAATTACAGATTCAGTGATACGCTGGACAAAAAGAATTATGAGTTGTTCTATGCTACATTTGAAGATCTGTTTCTGAACCATTCGATCATTATAAATGATGAAGAATTAAAACGATATTCCAAGGCATGGAAGAAGCCGGCGGTGTCCAGGGATCTGGCGAAATATGACGCTACAGAAGATGGAGAGGACAGGAAGGCTGAAAATGTCCGAATGTTGTACCGCCCGCGGGGAGCACAGATAGAGGCACTGTATGCGTTACAGGAAAGCCGCATGGAAGGGGCGGCGAAGGGACTTGTATATGCGGCCACCGGAATCGGAAAGACATACCTTGCTGCATTTGATTCGGCAAAATATGAACGGGTGTTATTTGTTGCACACAGAGAAGAAATCCTGAAGCAGGCGGCGGTTTCTTTCAAAAATGTGCGGAACTCGGAGGATTATGGATTCTTTGACGGAAAAGAAAAGAACAGGGATAAATCCGTCATTTTCGCATCGGTAGCGACACTCGGAAGACCGGAATATTTAAATGAGACATATTTTCCGGCAGATTATTTTGACTATGTGATCATCGATGAATTCCATCATGCGGTTACAGATCAATACCGGAGAATCGTAGATTATTTTCAGCCGCAATTCTTACTGGGATTAACAGCAACACCGGAAAGAATGGACGGGAAAAATATCTACGAAATCTGTGATTATAACGTGCCATATCAGATTTCATTAAAAGAAGCGATCAACAAAGGAATGCTTGTACCATTTCACTATTACGGCGTGTATGATGAGACGGATTATTCCGGACTGCGAATCGTGAAGGGGCGCTATGATGAGCAGGAGCTGAATCAGGCTTATATCGGAAATGAGAGAAGATATGATCTGATTTACAAATATTATCGAAAATATCGTTCTTTGCGTGCAATCGGGTTCTGCTGTTCCAGACAGCATGCAGAAGACATGGCAAAAGAATTCTGTCAGAGAGGAATCGCATCCGCAGCAGTATACAGCGGTGAAAATGGAGCATATGCCGAGGAGCGTAACGAAGCTATCCGCAAATTGAAGAACGGAGAGATACGGGTGATCTTCTCTGTGGATATGTTCAATGAAGGTGTGGATATCGCTTCCCTGGATATGGTAATGTTCCTGCGCCCGACGGAATCTCCGGTCGTATTCCTGCAGCAGTTGGGACGAGGACTTCGTCTATATAAAGGAAAAGAATATCTGAATGTATTGGATTTTATCGGGAATTATGAGAAAGCGGGGAAGGCACCGCTATTGTTAAGCGGAGAGCAATTATTTAGCAAGAAAGGATCCTGCGAGTATCAGGATTTGGAATATCCGGATGACTGCATCGTTGATTTTGACATGCGTCTGATCGATCTGTTCAAAGAAATGGATAAGAAAAAATTAACACTGAAAATGCAGATCCGGCAGGAATATTATCGTGTGAAAGAATTACTGGACGGAAAACGGCCGAGCAGAATGGATTTATTCACTTATATGGATGATGAGATTTACCGGATTTGTGTCAGCGGCAGTCATGCGAAAGAAAATCCATTCCAGCATTATCTTGATTTTCTGTACGAACTTGGTGAATTGTCGGAGGATGAGCAGAAGTTATATGCGGGAATCGGACGAGAATTCATTCAGACAATCGAAACTACGGAGATGCAGAAAGTGTATAAGATGCCGATCCTTTACAGCTTTTATAATCACGGAAATATCCGGCTTGCGGCTACGGATGAAGAGGTATTGGAGAGTTGGAAGGAATTCTTTGATACCGGGACGAACTGGAAGGATTTCCCGAATGTGAATACTTATGAGGATTATAAGAAAGTGACGGATAAGCAGCATCTGAGTAAGGCGAAGCGGATGCCGATTACACGCCTGAAAATGTCAGGGAAGGGATTCTTTGTGGAGAAGGATGGATATGCGTTGGCGTTGAGGGATGAGATTGAAGACGTTGTTGGTAATATGGCGTTTGGCGAGCAGATGGGGGATGTGCTTGGGTATCGGAGTTTGGAGTATTATCGGCGGAGGTATGAGAAGGAGTAAGAACAAGGTGAATTACAAATGTCCTTTCTTTTCAGTTTTAACATTTAGTAGAAAAACGACAAAATGCGACAGTTTTTTTAGCGTTATGTGTATGTATATATGTAAGGTGTTTGATATCGAGATATGGAAAGACTAAAAGAGGTAACTAATTATGTAGAAAAAAACATCAATTTGTAATATTATAAAGGTTTCAAATTGAAAAAAAATTTATAACGCCATATAATAAAATAAGATATGTGGACGAATATGAAAAATGGTGATTTACAAATTACAATAATGTTTTTGGGGCTAAACAGAAAATATGATTTTTAAATAATTAAGAAAATAGAAAGGATCAGAATGATATGGAAGTAAAATATCAGTTTGGTTATCCAATAAATAAAAGGATTTTGATGATTGCAGATGCATTGGATAACCCGATTACATTTGAGACACAATATGAAGAATATAGAGGAAAATATAGGCCATTAAAAATAGTAGAAGTTCCAATTGAATTATTGGTATATCGAATTGAGAATATTAGAACTAAAAGTTTACAAAAGCAATGGTTAGTTACACATCCTGAATGTGAAAAAAATTTCTTTAGTGTTGATTCGGAATCAATTGAAGTTCAAGAAGCACAACATCAAATCCTTCAATCATTAGCAAATAAAGAAGGCTTATTAAATGCATTTAAAAATGGAAATCTTCAACAAAAGGAAGCTTTAATTGCAACAGATGAGGGTGTTGTTGTTAATGGAAACCGTCGTTTATGTGTATGGCGTACATTATATTATTCTGACCGAATTAAATATAATCATTTTCAAACTGTACGGGTTGCTATTTTGCCGGATCATGATCCACAAGGAGTTTATGATTTAGAAGTTGCATTACAGATTCATTCGGATATGAAAGCTGAGTATACTTGGCATTCGATTGCTGCTGATTATAAGGAAAAAGTTGAAAGTGGAGTTGATATAACAAAATTTGCTCAAAAACAAGGAAAAAATGTAGAAGTAATTAATCGTTTAATAGAATGTTATGAATATGCAGAAGAATATTTAGAAGCGACTGGACATAAAGACGAATGGTCGTTAGTTGACAAACAAGAATTTGCGTTTAAACAAATTGTTATTCATAGAAAAGGAATTACTAATCCAGGCGATAAAGAACTGTTTCAGGAGATTGCCAAAGCGATGTTACAAACACCAGCTAGCGGAGAACGTTTGTATGGACAAATTCCGCGAGTGGCTAAAAATTTATCTTCTATTGCATCAAAACTATCAGAAGTTTTTGACATTACTGCTTCAGAACAAGCAGAGGATGATTTGAATTTGTTTTTTGAAGGTGATGATATTGATAGCGATAATATAAATTCTCAAATTGCTGCTGGAATTCGTCTGGCAGATGAACCAGAATTAGTTGTTAGAACAGTTAAAAATGTATTAGAGACTACAGATGAAATAGAAAAAGAAAAGAAAAAGAAAACTTTTGTATATGAGCAGGTGAAAAAAGCGGCGGAAATATTAACAAATACGATTTCAAATATGGACTCTTCTATGAGTAAAGAGGGGGTAAAAAAGCAATTAGAAAATATTGAAATAGTATTAGGTATATTAAATGACTGGACAAGAAAGTAAAATGGAATTACAAATTGATTATTTAAAAAACAATGAGCAAGTATATATAGAAAATAAAGCTTCTGGGAATAAACTTTGGAGGTCTTTTTATGTTTTTATTTGTGATTATATTCCTGCTACAGTTGTTTCCTATTCTGAAAGTAATATTTCTTTTCCTTGGAGATATTTTATTTCTATAAAAGGATATATTGGAAATTTTATTACAGCTCATAGAGAACAACTTAGAGTGGAATTTACAGAGCAAGCAAAAATTATGATGAAAGTAGCAAATAATAATTCTTATGCTACGTCTATTGCGTGTATGAAACGCTCAGAAAAAGACATTCAAGAGAAATTAAGAATGGAAGGCTTTATAAGAAAACTTACTAATAATCAGATGGATAATTTAAAAAAAATATCACAACTTCCAGGAGCGGCTACTTTTTCGGTACCAGGAGCAGGGAAAACAACAGAAGCATTAGCATATTTTTTTGTTAATAGAAACCAACAAGATCGCTTGTTGGTTGTAGCACCTAAAAATGCATTTGGTGCATGGGATGAACAACTTGATTCATGTATAAAAGAAAATAAAGAATGTTTTATGAGACTTAGAGGTGGGGAAAGTGCTATTCGGGAAATGTTAGAGAAACATCCACGATTTATGCTGATTACATACGATCAGTTACCAAGAGTAAAAAAATTAATAAGCAGTTTACTTGCAGAAGGAAATATATATATGTTTCTTGACGAAAGTCATAGAATTAAAGGGGGAAAGCGTGCTAAGCGTGCTGAAGCAATTTTAGATATTGCGCACTTGCCTAAAAAAAAGTTGGTGATGAGTGGGACACCAATGCCTCAAAGTCCTAAAGATTTAATACCTCAATTTTTATTTTTGTATCCGACCAAAAACGTTGATGAAAAAAATGTGATAGATATGATTCAACCGATATATGTCAGGACAACAAAAGGACAACTGAAAATACCAGAAGTAAAACATATTGTAAAAACCGTTAAAATGAGTCGGCTTCAACGGGAAATATATATGACCTTAAAATCAGAAATAAAACGTCAAATGAATCCAATGTTATCAGATTCTTCGAGATATGAATTACGTAGGATTGGAAAATGCGTTATGAAAGTTATGGAATTTGTTTCTAATCCTGCATTGCTATCAAGTGACATGAATTATGTTTTTGATAAACGTATAGGATCATTACTTGTAGCAACTGATGGACCTAAGATTGAATATGTTTGCAGACGTGCGAGAGAACTTGCAAAAGAAAAACGTAAAGTGATTATTTGGTCATGTTTTGTACAAAACGTGGAACTTATTGCATTGAGATTGAAGGATTTAGGTGCGGAATATATACATGGTGGTGTTGATGCTGGAAATGAAAATGACCAAGATACACGAGAAGGAAAAATTAAACGATTCCATAGTGATCCTAAATGCATGGTTTTAGTTGCAAATCCGGCAGCTTGTTCAGAGGGAATTAGTTTACATAGAATTTGTCAGTATGCTATTTATTTGGATCGATCTTTTAATGCAGCTCATTACCTTCAGTCTGAAGATAGAATACATCGGTTGGGGTTATCCTCAGATGCAAGACCAACAGTTGAATTTGTCGAATGTGAAGATAGTATTGATCAGGTTGTCCGAGAAAGACTTACTTTAAAAGTTGCGATTATGGCCTCGGCATTAAATGATTCTTCTTTGAAAGTTGAACCAGATATATATGAAGAAGATGAAGAAGATGAAAGTGATATGGATAATATTGCAAATGATTTATCAGTTGATGATGCAAGGGCAGTAATAGATTATTTTTTTGATGGTGATAGCGATGCTTAGATTATCAGTGAATATTTTATGGTCATTGCAATATTTGCTAAAAAAAATAGAAGAAAATAATTTGCACAGGATAAAAGAGATATATTTCATAAATATTTCAGCGGCAAATATAGATGCATTAATCGAATTAGCAAAAACATGTGAATGGATTAATGTGGACGAATCGGAAGTAAAAGTAAATAAAAAAGGATATGATATAATTGATGCGGGAAATTTTAAAAGTCAAATACGAAAAATACTAGTAGATTATATTGTTAAAGTTAATCCTATATGGTCTAAACGAATTCCGTATGGGAGAAAAGAAGCTTTTATTTTTATGAATAAAGATGAACAAGCGTGCTTTTCAGAAGCAGGGTTAATGAAAGATGATTTAGATATTGATGATATAAAATGGTGGGATCAACTAGCAAATTATATTCGTAGTCAGGATAATTTGCATAAAGATGAGATTGGTCGAAAAGGAGAATGGTATACAGTTTTATATGAAGAGGATAGGGTTGGGAAAAAACCTCAATGGGTTGCTATAGAGAGTAATTTATCCGGTTATGATATTATTTCATGTGTTTCAAGAAACAATATATCTGATTTGTTAATAGAAGTAAAAGCTACTGAACAGTGCATAAAAAGTGCGGAGTTTTATATAACCGCAAATGAATGGAATATTGCATGTAATGCTGATAACTATTTTTTTTATTTATGGAGCTTTTATAATAGCAAAAAGTGGTTGGCTGTAATTAAACCAATAAATATAATGCCGTACATACCAACAAATAATAAAACAGGAGAATGGGAAAAAGTTAAGATTCCGTTTGAAAGTTTTGAAAAAGAGTTTGAAGAAATAAATTTGGGAGGGAAAAATGGCGAATATTAAGAAATATATTTCGGATTTATTGTTAGAATTCGAAAGATTATCATATGATGAGATGAAAATGTGCACTAAAGAGGAACGTTTGTTGTATTTATATACATATTATCATTATTTCAATGCTGATAGTAGCAAAATATCTGATATTTCGCAAGGGGATGTGTTTGATGAAAATTCCTCAGACAGAATTGCAGGTATTTATATTGATAGAGATTCGGATTATGAAGATGTAGATATTATAGTTGTAAATTATTTGGAAGATGAAGAGTTTGATTTTCCGGGGATATTAAAGGTTTTTAGAGATGTAGAGAAGACAATTTTTGCATATGCAGAAAATAGAAATATGTGTAGAAAAAAGATTGCTGTGCTTTTAGGAGATGATGATTATAAATTTACAGAGGAAAGACCTTTGAAAATTAAATTGATTACAAATTTCAACCCTAAGACAGCAGTGAGGAAAAGATCGATTTTAAATGCTCTTAATAATATGCAGCCAATTCATGATTATGTTACATATCAAATATCGTTTGGGTATGATATCGAGTATGAGATATTAGAAATAGAAAGCCCAAAAGAATATGTTGACGAGGGGATTATTACAATTGATCAAGCAGATAATTTTGTGTCTTTTGGTAAGGAAAGTTCTGTAATTGTGAATATATCTGCAAAATCGTTAAAATCATTATATGAATTGTATGGGTATAGGGGGTTGTTTTCTCAAAATTTACGCTATTATGTCAAAAGTGCTAAAGTGGATGAAAATATTATTGAATCTATGCAGGAACATCCTGATAATTTTTGGTATTTTAATAACGGAATTATTTTGATTTGTGAAGACTATTTAATTTCTGAAACGAGCATTATTTTACGTAAGTTTTCGATTATTAATGGTGGACAAACCACAAAATTAATTGGTGAGACTGAATTTAATAAAGACTTTTTTCTACAATGTAAGATTATTAAGAATAAGTATCTAGATGAAGATGAACGTTTGGAATTTATTTCAGATGTAGCTGAAGCAAGTAATACTCAGAAACCAATTAAAAATAAAGATTTAATAGCTAATAGGATAGAACAAAGGTTATTAAAAAAACAAATGGCTAATGAGGGAGTTTACTGCCAAATTAAAAGAGGAGAAAAAATTAATAAAAAATTATATCCTAATGCGTGGCAGAATACAACTAATGAGGAATTAGGCCAATTTTTACTTTCTTTTGTATATCAAAAGCCAGGAACAGCCAGAGGCAGCAAGCAGTCAATATGTGGAAATAAAGAGCGATATGCTCTTTTATTTGGGAAAACTTATAATAGTAAATTTTTATGTGATTTGTTAAAAATTAAAGCGTATTATAAGTTGTGGGTGAAAAAAATTAAAAAGACAGATGATGGATATGACCCATATAAAATTGGATTGATTAATAATGGAATGTATTTTATGACAGCAATTATTGGTGTAGTTAGTAAAATTTATTATCATCCAGAAATTGTTGAAAATATTAATGAATGTGTATTGTCGGAACAAAAGTTAGAGTTGGTTTCACAACATGATATAGATCATTCGATATTTCAATGTTTTGAAGAACCGAAGAATCAATTTTTTGCATTTTTTGAATATTGTTATAAACATTTTTATGGACCAGGTTATGAGCTTTTTAAATCTATAAAAAATGGGCAGAATAATTATTCGAATTTTACAAAAATTAATAATAATTACTCAACATATATTTTTTCTCAAATAGTTCGAGAATATCGCAATGGAATTAATGGTGCAGACAGAATTTTTTTGGATTCCATTTTTTATTCGGCGTCAGAGGAAGATATTATTCGAGATAGAAATTTATTAGAGAAATATGTGAATGTGATTTCGGCAGAGATGAATGGCTCATCTGATGTTCCTGAGGAGTTAATTATTAAACTTAAGGATGAATTAATAATTTATCGTACAAATATATGCAAAGAAAAACATATAAAAGCATATGAAGTTTTTAGAAATTTGTCGTGTGATAGAATTGCAAAATTTGCTCCAACAACTATTGCTGAATTAAAGAAACTAAGATGTTTAGATGAAAATCAAATTAATAGATATGGAGAAGATATTATTTCAATTGTTTTAGATGTTATTACTAGATAATAGTATTTATGAAGATAAATTATATAAAGAAAGAGAATATAGTATTATGGAAATAAGAGAAGAGTACTCTTTGGAAAATGAAATTTCGATATTTAAGGGAGATTGTTTAGATTTATTAAAAAGTATGCCAGATGAATCTTGTGATTTGATTATTACTTCACCACCGTATTGTATTGGAAAAGAATATGAAAAAAAGAATACAGATATTGAATCATTTGTTAAGCAGCAAGAGAGAATAATTGAAGAGGTTTATAGAGTGCTTAAAGTAGGCGGGAGTGTATGCTGGCAGGTAGGATATCATATTACTGAAAAAGAAGTGATACCATTAGATTTTTATGTTTATCAAGTATTTAATGAGTATAGTAAGGATAAGATATATCCGTTGAAATTAAGAAATAGAATTGTATGGACATTTGGTCATGGGTTGAATCCGACCAGTCGATTTAGTGGGCGACATGAAATGATTTTGTGGTTTACTAAAGGTGATGATTATCCTTTTGAATTGGATGAAGTTCGTGTTCCCCAGAAGTATCCTGGAAAGAGGTATTATCGAGGTGCTAAAAAGGGACAACTTAGTGGAAATAAATTAGGAAAAAATCCTTCTGATATATGGAGAGATATAGAATTTTCACAAATATGGGATATACCAAATGTTAAAGCAAACCATGTTGAAAAAACAGAGCATCCATGTCAATTTCCAGTGGCGCTTCCAACAAGATTGATAAAAGCACTATGTCCTATGGATGGAGTTGTCTTGGATCCATATATGGGAGCGGGAACTACCGGAGTAGCTGCAGTCTTAGAAAAAAGAAAATTTGTTGGAGCTGAATTGTCAGAAGACTACTATAAAATAGCAAAGAAACGAATACAGCAGGCCATAGATGGCACAGTACGAGTAAGACCGGATAAACCGGTTGCTGAACCAAATCCTAAAATGGAAGTGGCTAGGTTACCTGAAGAATTTCGAATAGCAAGAGAAAAAGCGTTGAAAAATAACAATTGAAAGGATGAAAGATGTCTATTGTTCAGATAAATCAAATTGTAAAAAAAATAAAAAATACATATGAGTCGTTTTTAGATTTTTCGGATATTAATAATTTTGATTTTTCAAAAAAAGAACATATGGATATGGCAATAAGCCGCGGAATGAATGCATATGTAATAGAACATATAACTGGATGTACTCCTCAAGAAGCGGCTGCGGCGGTTACAGATTCTGGAGATGATAATGGGATTGATGCTATTTATTATGATAATGCAACAAATTGTCTTTATGTTACCCAAGCAAAGTATGATCATGATGGAAAAGGAGAACCGGATTTAGGATCTGTTAAAAAATTCATAGATGGTTTTAATGATCTTTTGGAGATGAGATTTGAAAAATTTTGTCCCAAAATTCAAAGAAGACAAACTGAAATAGAAACAATTCTTGAAAAAACATCATTAACTGCAAAATTACTTTTGATATATACAGGAGTGAATAAAAATAAAAAAAATATAAATGAATTCGAACAATTAAAAAAAACATTAAACGATTATGGTGATGAATGGGTATCATATGAATATTATACACAGAAAGAATTATATGATATTTTGACATCAAAAAATACCTCATCTATAGATGTTCAACTAGTTATTCACAATTATGGCTATACAGAAGGAAATGCACCTAAAGCATATTATGGTCAAGTTGCGGCTTCTGACATAGGAGAATTATGGAAAGAATATGGATCCAAACTATTTGCATCTAATATACGTAACCTTTTAACTAAATCAGATGTTAATACCGCTATGTTGCAAACGTTAGAAACTACAAGTCGACTGTTTTGGTATTATAATAATGGCATTACTATTATATGTGATAATATTGAAAAACAAAAAATAGGTGGAAGAGACCGAAGTACAGGGATTTTTCCAATAAAAAATCTTTCAATTGTAAATGGAGCACAGACAACTGGTACTATTGGGGCATATTATGAGGCTTTGTCGGATGATGAAGTTGAACAAATATTTGCTGATGCATATGTTCAGGTTAAAGTAATTCAAACAAAGAATGCCGATGGAAAAGAGTTTGAAAAAGATTTCGCTAAATCTATTACTATTAACAATAATATGCAAAATAAAATTATTGCACGTGATTTTGCGTCGCAAACCGATCTACAAAAAAGATATAAAATTGAATTGGAACAGGAGGGAATTGTATATCATATTAGTAGAGGAGATGATGAGATTAGTACTCCAACCCATTTTTCCATAAGTGAGGCAGGTAGAGCAAGGTGTAATACTATAGGTATTAAATATATGATGATTGCTCATCGAGGAACAAACACTTATCTTTTCAAAAATATAAATTCTAATGAATATAAAGCTGTATTTAATGATACTTTATCAGGAATAGAGATTTGGAATACAGTATTAATACAACGTGCTATAGATGAAGTTTTATTGAAAGAAAGAAAACGTAATCCAGATATTAGGGAAATATTAATATATGGGAAGGATTATCTTTCTTACTTAATATTCAATAAAATGTGGCGGAAAATTTCTAAAACAGATATTATTGAGATAAAAGATCACAATAAAGAAGAAATCCGTACATATGCATTAAGTATTGCACAAAAATTATCGCCATATGTAAAGAATATAGATAAAACAACTCGTAATATTTTTCAAAACGGAAGTGATATTGAAAAAATTCATGCACAGATAAAGAATATTATTTAAAACATATAGGAAATGAGTTGCTATTATTTCAATATGATGCTAAAAGGAGTACCATCTAAATGACCACCCCACACATCACCACCCTACGAACCGCCCTAGAAACCGCCTACATCAACGGTGCCACAGCCTCAAGCCTGGCCTACCGTCCGCAGTTCGTATCCAACAATCACAAAGAAGGAAAGAAAGTTCTCTCATCCGTTGAGGATGAGCTTTTGGCGTGTGATCAGTTTCAGATCAGTGTGGCATTCATCACGATGAGCGGAATCACACCACTTCTGCAGACGTTAAAAGAACTGGAAAAAAAGAACATTCCGGGAGAGATTCTGACAACGAACTATCTGAATTTCAGTGAGCCAAGAGCACTGAAAAAATTGAATGAGTTACAGAATCTCACTTTGAAAATGTACGATGTAGAAGCAGCAAAAGAAGGTTTCCACACCAAGGGATATATTTTCAAGAAAGAAGAGATATACCGGATTATCATCGGAAGTTCCAATATCACAAGTGCAGCGCTGACTTACAACCGGGAATGGAATACGAAGATTGTGTCAACGGAAGATGGTGAGATGGCGCGGGAAATCGTACAGGAATTTGATTCTCTGTGGAATTCGAAATACGCACTGGATTTTGACACATTTTATGAATCATATCGGGAAAAATATAAGATCATTAAGCATCAGCGAGATGTTGCGAAGCTGGATGATATTACATCGATTGAAAAATATAAGTTAGAGCCTAATAGTATGCAGGTTGGCTTTATTAAGAATCTGCGGAAGATACAAGAAGCAGGAGAGAGAAAAGCACTTCTGATATCGGCAACGGGTACCGGTAAGACCTACGCCTCCGCATTCGCCATGCGAGAACTGGGTTTCCGGAGAGTGCTATTTCTGGTACATAGGAACCAGATTGCGAAGCAGGCGAAGAAGTCATTCCGTAAGGTGTTCAGTGGACAAGTTTCGATGGGACTGGTAACGGGAAAATATCAGGAATACGACAAGGATTTTATCTTTGCAACCATTCAGACATTGAGCAAAGATGAGAATTTGCACCGGTATGAGAAGAATACATTTGATGCAATCGTAATCGACGAAGCCCACCACAGCGCCGCCAACAGCTACAAAAAAGTCCTGGAGTATTTCGAACCAAAGCTGTGGCTTGGTATGACCGCAACGCCGGATAAACGAGACGACAATCTGGAAGGCAGGAATATTTACGAAATCTTCAATCATCAGATCGCATATGAGATCCGTCTGCAGGATGCGATGGAGGAGGATCTGTTGTGTCCGTTCCATTATTTTGGAATCACGGATCTGGATATTATTGCAGATGCGGGAAAATCATCCGAAGAAAAGGTGGAGAACTTCCGCTATCTGACATCCGAAGAGCGTGTAGAAAATGTCATGAAACAGGCGGAATATTTCGGATACAGTGGTGACCGTGTGAAGGGATTAATCTTCTGTAGCCGGATTGATGAGGCAAAGGAATTGTCGAAGAAATTCAACGACAAGGGCTGGCGGACGCTGGTGCTGAGCGGTAGCGATTCGGAAGAAGCGAGAGCAGCAGCGATCGAACGGCTGGCAGGAGAAGAATCCGAAGATGCCCTGGACTACATCATTTCCGTAGACATATTTTCCGAGGGTGTGGACGTGCCGGAGATCAATCAGGTCATCATGCTTCGTCCGACAGAGTCGCCGATCGTGTTCATTCAGCAGCTTGGCCGGGGACTTCGAAAAGCTGAGAACAAAGAATATGTCGTTGTACTGGATTTCATTGGAAATTATCGGAATAACTTTATGATTCCGATTGCGCTGTCCGGCGACCGCAGTTATAACAAGGACAATATTCGCCGCTATGTCACGGAAGGCGGCAGAGTGATTCCGGGGGCGAGCACGATTCACTTCGATGAGATTTCCAGAAAGCGGATTTTCCAGGCAATTGATAATGCGAACTTCAGCGATATCAAATTAATCCGGGAGAATTATACGAATCTGAAGAATAAGCTGGGGCATATCCCGGCGCTTGCGGATTTTGATAAATATGGGGAAATGGATGTGCTGCGGATCTTCGACAATAACAGCCTGGGTTCATATTACAAATTCCTTGTGAAATACGAAAAGGAATATACCATCCGATTGTCAGAAGACGAAGAAAAAGCAATCGAATTCATTTCCAAAAAGCTGGCGAGTGGCAAGCGGATTCATGAGCTGGAATTGTTGAAACGTACGTTGCAGTATCGCCATGGAATCATTGGGCGTCTGCGGAAGTATTTATCCGAGAAGTATCATTGTGAGATGGACGAGCACTGCATGGAAAATGTGATCAATATGATGACCAATGAATTTCCAACGAGCGCGGCAAAGAAGACTTACGCACAGTGTGTATTTCTGAAGAAGGAACAGGATGATTATGGTATTTCCGATGTGTATGGGAAAATGTTAGAGAATCCGGAATTCTGTGCGATTCTGGAGGAACTGGTGGACTTCGGAATCTCGAGATATAAGGTCAATTACAGTTACCATTATCAGGATACGAATCTGGTATTGTATCAGAAATATACATATGAGGATGCCTGCCGTCTGCTGAACTGGGAGAGAAATGAAGTGCCGTTGAACATCGGCGGTTACAAATATGATAAAAAGACTAAGACATTTCCGATATTCATTAACTACGATAAGCAGGACAATATCAGCGATACCACGAAATACGAAGATCATTTCGTAGCAGAGAACCGGCTGATCGCGATTTCCAAAAGCGGAAGAAGCATGGACTCAGAAGATGTGCAGAATTTCCTAAACGCAACAGAACGTGGCATAGATGTGCAGCTGTTTGTGAGAAAGAATAAGGATGATAAGATTTCTAAGGAATTCTATTATCTGGGCCGTGTGATCGCGACCGGGAATGCGAAGCAGTTTGTGATGCCGAATACGGATAAGACGGCGGTGGAGATCGAATGGGAGCTGGAGACTCCGGTGAGAGAGGATATTTACCAGTATATTGTGAATGAATAGAGACTGTTACAGGAAGATTTTTGACGGGAGATAAAAGGTAAGATGAAGACGATAAGAGTTGTGGCAGCAGTTATAAAGGCAGTAAAGGAAGACGGAAGAACGATGATATTCGCAACGCAGCGCGGATACGGCGAGTTCAAAGGCGGATGGGAATTCCCGGGCGGCAAGATCGAAGCCGGAGAGACACCGCAGGAAGCGTTGAAGCGTGAGATCATGGAAGAACTGGATACGGAAGTTGCGGTTGGCGAATGGATCGAGACGGTGGAGTATGATTATCCGGGATTTCATCTTTCGATGGATTGCTTCTGGTGTGAGATCGTGAAAGGGGATCTGGTGCTGAAGGAGCATGAGGCTGCCAGATGGCTGACCAGGGAGGAGCTTACGGATGTGGAGTGGCTGCCGGCGGATGTGGCGGTTGCGGAGAAGATTGAAGAAGAGATGGACTAGAAAATATAGAGAGGAATAAGTGGACATTGAAAATGAAAAAGAACTCAAATTTGAAGTATAAATTTGAGTTCTTTTTTAGTTCATAAGAATAATATTTGAGTTTCTTGAATAAACTTAAATATAGTGCTAGAATCTAAAATATAAATGGAGGAACTAAAATGACAACAGAAGAATTATATGACAAACTAAAATTAATTCAAAAAATGAAATGCGAAACGCAGAATTTGGAATTGAAATCAGCGGAGCAAGGATGTCCGAAACGATTATATGATTCTTTGTCAAGTTTTTCTAATCAGGATGATGGTGGCATTATTGTTTTTGGAATTGATGAGAAACAAGATTATAAAGAAGTTGGTGTTTATGATGCTCAGGACATTCAAAAGAAAATTAACGAGCAATGCTTGCAGATGAATCCGGTTGTACGGCCGCTTATTACAGTTGTGGAGAAGGAAAATAAAAAATTTGTTTCTGCTGAAATTCCCGGAATAGATTTGGCAGACAGACCTTGCTATTATCAAGGACGTGGAAGGTTGAAGGGGTCCTATACCCGTATTGGGGATAGTGATGAACCGATGACAGAATACGAAATATATAGTTATGAAGCATATAGAAGAAAATATCAAGACGATATCCGTGAGGTTCCGAGAGTAACATTAATGTCATTGGATCAGGAAGAACTGAATCGTTATGTTGAACTGTTAAAGAGAGGAAAACAAAGATTAGCAACACTTGATAATGAAAGTATTTATGAACTTATGAGCATAAAGCGAGGAGAGAAAGTAACGCTTAGTGCGACTTTGCTTTTTAGTCCATATCCACAGGCATATTTTCCACAATTGTGTATTACGGCAATTGTAATTCCTGGGAGAACAATAGGAAGTCTTGGCGACATGGGGGAAAGATTCTCGGATAATCAGAGAATAGAAGGAACAATTCCGGAAATGTTGGATGAGGCATTATTATTTGTGAAACGCAATATGCGGACAAAGACAATTATAAGTCCGACAACCGGACGAAGAACTGACAGAACAGACTATCCAATAACAGCGGTTAGAGAAGCTATTATAAATGCATTAGTACATCGTGATTATAGTATTCATACAGAAGGAATGCCGATTCAACTTATAATGTTTGAAGACAGGATTGAAATACATAATCCAGGTGGATTATATGGAAGAATCACTATTGACCAATTAGGAAAAATTCAACCGGATACAAGAAATCTGGTACTAGCATCGGCACTTGAAACATTGGGAATAACAGAAAACAGGTATTCAGGAATTCCAACAATCCGGATGGAAATGGAGAAATATAACTTAAGACAACCAGAATTCTTGGATGAAAGAGGAAGTTTTATTGTAAAACTATATAAAGAATCAAAGAATGATTATGAAGATATGTCAAATGATGAAGAAACAAATAATTTAATAGTATTTTGTAAAACACCGCGTACAAGAAAGGAAATTTGTGATTATCTAGGGTTAAATTCTGTTACTTATGCTATACAGACGTATGTAAATCCATTAGTAGAAGCTGGCGTAATTAAGTTGAGTATTCCAGATAAGCCAAAGAGTCCAAAACAGTTATATTATAGCGTAGAAAGAGAAGAATGAAAGAGGAACAAGGATGAACATACAAATATTCGGAACCAAGAAAAGCTTCGACAGCAAAAAAGCTGAACGATTTTTCAAAGAGCGCGGAATTAAGTACCAGTTCGTAGATATGAAAGAAAAAGGTCTGAGTAAAGGTGAATTCAATTCGGTATGCCAGGCTGTCGGAGGATATGAAAAACTGATCGATCAGGAGTGCAAGGATAAAGATCTGCTTGCACTGATCACTTATCTAGCAGAGGAAGATAAAGCAGAGAAAATTTTGGAAAATCAAAAAGTAATCAAGACACCGATTGTTCGTAATGGAAAGCAGGCAACGGTAGGATATCAGCCGGATGTGTGGAAGAATTGGAAATAGATGCATATGGAGAGTGCGAGAAGATGACATATTACAACCGAGAAGACCAATTCCTGCGACAACGCTTGCAGAAAGAAATCCCGATTTTACGGGCATTAATACAAAATCTATATGAAGAACTGGACAGAAAACTCCATTTGAATGGTGCAAAAGTGCCGATAACATTTGGATATGACACGGACACACTGGGATCTTACACTAGACGAAGTGCACATGAAAAAGAGCATTTTCATTTTTCTCTGTTGTTTATTGCATATGGTGTGAAGAATCCGCTGTCCAAAGAGGATCGCATAGATTTATTCAAACACGAATACGCCCATTACATGCAGTACAATATGCAGATTCCCGAAAAGTATAAATGGCAGGCGGGAACACACGGAAGTGCGTGGAAATACTGCTGTTCTCTAATCGGAGCGGCGCCGACGCCGTATTATAAGGCGGGCGAAGCGCTTATGAATCATGACTACGATAAAGTATTAAAGAACAGGATTCATGATAAGTCCGTGCCGGTCCGGGATACTTATCAGCAACTGAAGACTGCACAGAAGAAAAAGGATGAAGTGGTACAGTATAAGCTTGGCGATGCGGTGACACATCCGAAATTCGGACATGGAATTGTGGAGAAGATTAATCAGAGATCTGGCGGGGTGCATTTACATATCCGGTTTGATGGGGAAGTGAAGTGTATCGATCAGAAATGGCTGTCGCGGAAGAAGTATATGTGAAAAGATTCAGTAAAAACAAATAAGCAAGGTAGTGAAGTATCTGAAGAGGATAAACGTACACGAAGAACGTTAGAAGATGAGATGACATTTTTCGTGTGCGTAAATTTATATATTGACATACTATCAAAGCGATACTAACATAAAGATAATAATATAGGACGAAAAAAGAAAGAGGTAGTAATCATGCGGAAAAAATCAGAAATGCAAAAGGCTAACGAAGAATTTGTAAAGACTTACGATGATTCAAAATATCCAAAACCATCCGTAACTGCAGATATCGTCATTTTCGGAATGTTTGACAAAGAAGAAGATAATTACAGAAAAATAGCCGAGAAAGAGTTAAAGGTACTTTTAATCCAGAGAGGTGCGGCACCATATGAAGGCTGTTATGCCCTTCCCGGTGGATTCGTTGGTCCGAAGGAAACCATCGGCGAAGCCGCAGAACGTGAATTAAAAGAAGAGACAAACTGCAACTGTAATTTCCTGGAACAGTTCGGTACCTACAGCAATCCAAATCGTGATCCGAGAAGATGGGTGATCAGCAATGGATACATGGCACTTGTCAATGCTGAACAGGAAATAATCCAGGCGGGAGATGATGCTTCAGATGCAAAGTGGTTTGATGTGTCATTTCAGGAAGAAGCCGGTATATGGAATCTGTGTCTGACACATGGGGATGAGAAGCTTCATGCAAGATTAGAAGAGACAACTTCGAAGTGGGATGTAAAGAAGAAATTTAAGACTATAGAAAGCGATGACCTTGCATTTGACCACGAGCTGATTCTTGCAGATGCAATCGTACAGCTTCGCAAGTGGATTACGGAGACGCATATAGCGTTCCGGCTTTTACCGGAGAAGTTTACACTGAGAGAATTGCAGCAGATTCATGAGACGGTGCTGGATACGAAGCTTCTGGTTCCGGCGTTTCGAAGAAAAGTGGCTGATCTGGTAGAAGATACCGGGGAGATGACGGGGGATGCCGGGCATAGACCGGCGAAGTTGTATCGGGAGAAAAGATAAACTTTAGTAAGAAGAAAGGGCTGTGCATACTAATGATGAAATTTTTATTCTTGATACTTTTCATAATTTGGGAAAAAAGAACATTTAGAGCAATTGTGGCATTGCCGGCAGGCATTGTTACAGCTGGGTATATGGAAGAGATTAATAAAGATGAATCTTTGTAATTTAGGAGAATTGCAGATGGAAAATAAAGAGAAAAAGCAAATGCTTACAACGGAGCTAACAAAAGAAAAGAGCGGCAGGAGTGCCGGGATGATTCAGGATATGTCAATAAACGGAATCAAACTACAGGTGTTTCAGAACGGAACCGGCGGCCCGGTCATCTTCTGGGGCATGTATCCACATCAGCAGAACGAAGTAGAACATCTGTGGGAATCTCTACTGGAACTTGTGCCGGAACAAAATTTCCTGCTCGTTGCATTTCAGGTGGAGAACTGGAACCGGGACTTTTCACCGTGGGAAGCATCGGCTGTATTCGGAAAGGAAGGCTTCGCCGGACAAGGTCTGAAGACGCTGAGATGGCTGACAGAGGAATGTGTGCCACATATTGACCGGACTTTTGGTGTGAAAGACAGGGAACATTGGCTGATGGGCTATTCGCTTGCCGGATTATTCGTGCTATGGGCAGCTTATGAAAGTGACGTGTTTTCTGGAATTGTATGCTGTTCGGGTTCATTGTGGTTCCCGGACTGGGATCATTATGTGAGGGATCATGTGATTCAGAGTAAATGTAGCGTGTATCTGAGTCTTGGCGGGAAAGAAGAGAAGACGAAGAACAAAGTAATGGCAGCGGTCGGTGACAGGACCAGGGCGCAGGAAGGGCTGTTACAGGAGGACTCGATGGTGGAATCCGTGGTTTTAGAGTGGAATGCGGGAGGGCATTTTACAGATGCGGGGAAAAGGCTGGCTAAGGGCGTGAAATGGATGTTTGGAGTGAAAAGTGGCTTATAATATAAGTTGAGGGGGTTAAGGTTTCATGGTATCATAATCAGTATAGAAGAACAGTGTGACAGATTATGTTATTACAACCGGAGGTGAAAATCAATGAACAAAGCAGACAAAGCAGAATCCCTCTTCCGCATAGGCTACAACTGCAGCCAGTCGGTCTATGCAGCATTTGCGGAAGAACTGGGAATAACAGTGGAAGAGGCAGCAAAAAAAGCAAGCCCGTTCGGAGCGGGATTTGGCAAGCTGCGTGAGGTATGCGGAGCCGTGACGGGGATGGTCATGGTAATCGGTGATCTGTACGGATATGACGATCCGAAAGATGCGGCGGGGAAAAAGCAGCTTTATGTACTTGTGCAGAAGCTTTGTGGATCCTTTGAAGCTTCGGAAGGAAGCCTGATCTGCCGGGAACTTCTCGGGATGAAGAAGGGCGAAGATCTGGAAGAGCCTGCGGTCAGAACGGAAGCGTATTATCAGAGCAGACCTTGTGTGAAAGCATGCAGAAGGGCAGCAGAGATTCTGGAAGAGTATGTGAAAGAGCAAAAAAGAAAATGAGTGAATACATTACGACCTACACAGGAAAACATTTTAAACCAACAGAACCGGATCCGGAGTTATTTGACATAGCAGATATTGCACATGCGCTGTCCCTGATATGCAGAGGAAATGGTCATGTGAAGACGTTCTGGTCGGTCGGGGAACATTGCATTTGCTGTGCAAAAGAGGCAAAGGCGAGAGGTCTGTCGGATAGGATGGTGCTTGCATGCCTGCTTCACGATGCAAGCGAGTGTTATATGTCGGATGTTCCGTCGCCTTTTAAGAAGGAACTGCCGGAATATAATGAACGCGAAGAACGTATGCTTTCTATGATTTATGAAAAATTTCTCGGTTCGGACCTGACACCGGAAGAGAAGATGCAGTTGAATGTGATTGATAAGGCAATGCTATGGTATGATCTGACGTTTCTTCTGGGAGAGAAACAGGAGAGCGAAGCGCCCGAATTGCATATTGATCTGAGGTATGAGGTCAGAGCATTTGGTGAGGTGGAAGAGGAATACCGAAGTATCTTTTGTGTCCTACAACGGACGTGACCAGGTCCAGGGATGGATCTATGTTCCGGCTTGCAAACCGAAGGGAATTGTCCAGGTGATCCACGGATTTGGGGAACATTCCAGACGTTATCTGCACATGATATCTGCCTTCATGGATGCGGGTTATATCGTGGCAGCAGACGATCATGTAGGACATGGGAAGACAGCAATGGTCAATAATGTGTGGGGCGACTGGGGAGACAAAGGACCGCATACAATGATGGAAGACGAGCATACATTGAAAGGAATCGTGTGTGAAAAATATCCGGATCTGCCATATTTCTTATTCGGACACAGCATGGGATCTTTTATCACAAGAGATTTCATTGCAAAATACGGGGACGAACTGGCCGGGGCAACTATCTGCGGAACAACGGGAATCTTCCGCGGGGCAGAAGAGACGGGAAAGAAATTAAAAGAAGCGATCGATGCAGGACATGGAGAAGAATCCGATCCGTCATATACCGGAGATCTGATGGGATGGATGTGTGAGCGCTGTGGAGAGGTCAGCATCGGAAATGAGTGGATCTGTGCCGATCCGTATGTACAGCGGGATCATGCCGATGATCCGTTTGATGCATTTACCAGACCGACCAGCAACCATTCGGTATATGATTTCATCCAGATGATGTTACAGATCGAGGGAACAAAGTGGGCCGAAAAAGTGCCGACAGACCTGCCAATCTATAATATTGCGGGAGATCAGGATCCGGTAGGTGAGTATGGTGTCGGTGTATATCAGGTAAGTAACTGGCTGGTACAGACCGGACATAACGTAACGACGAAGCTGTACTCGGGATACCGCCACGAGATACATAATTATGCTGAGATTAAGAACGAAGTCGAAGCGGGTATTATTGCATTCATGGACAAGGCATTATAAAAATGTATTAGGTGTCGGGAAGGATTATAATTCAAAAAAACATAGAGATAAAGACATAAAAAGTACAATAGCATTTGTGATAGCGATTGTCGTGATCAGTGTAGATAAGAAAGACGTAATGGAAATTTGATTTTCAGGGACTCCGGTTTTATGAACCCCGGAGTCCTTTTTGAAAAAAATTATTTTTTGATCTCTGATTGGAATGCATTGATATCTTTTGCTTTACAAATGATATATAAAGTATTATGATAAAAAAAACGAAATCTTCAGGGCAGGGTGTGATTCCCTACCGGCGGTAAAGCCCGCGGGCCGAGAGGCATGATCCGGTGTGATTCCGGAGCCGACAGTATAGTCTGGATGAAAGAAGAGGATGGTACAGTTATTTTAATAGATGAATGTAGTGTCTGAGCTCTGAGATGGTGATCCATTTCAGAGCTTTTTTGGTTAACAGATCATTTGTCAGTTATATGTAACAGATCATTTCCCCTGTAGGTATCCTGCAGGGGTTTTTGTATAACTAAGAAAGAAGGAAGAGAAATGACGGATCAGGAATACATGCTCCGGGCAATCCAGCTTGCAAAAAAGGGAGAAGGATGGACGAATCCGAATCCGATGGTAGGTGCGGTGATCGTAAAAGACGGCCGGATCATCGGGGAAGGTTATCATAAAAAATGCGGAGAACTTCATGCAGAGCGCAATGCAATCGCATCGCTTACAGAATCGGCAGAGGGTGCGACAATCTATGTTACGCTGGAACCATGCTGTCATTATGGCAAGACACCGCCGTGTACGGAAGCAATCATAGAACAGAAGATTAAAAAAGTGGTGATTGGTTCCAGGGATCCGAATCCAAAGGTGGCAGGAAAAGGTGCACAGATATTGCGTGAATCGGGAATTACAGTAGTTCAGGATTTTATGCGGGAAGAATGTGACCGTCTGAACCCGGTGTTTTTCCATTATATTACGACGAAGACACCGTATGTAGTGATGAAATATGCCATGACACTGGATGGGAAAATTGCGACAAAGACGGGTGCATCGAAGTGGATCACAGGAGAACCGGCCCGACAGGAAGTGCAGCATATGCGGCACCGGTATATGGGTATTATGGCCGGTATCGGGACTGTACTTGCGGATGATCCGATGTTGAATGTTCGGGTAGAAGGATGGAAAAGTCCGGTCAGAATAGTATGCGACAGCAGTCTTAGGATACCGCTTGACAGCCAGATCGTAAGAAGTGCAAAAGAGTACCGGACAATCGTGGCTTATGCAGGACGGGAAGGGAACGAAGAAATAACAGAAAAAATAGAACGGTTGCATGCGAAAGGCGTGGATACTGTCTGCTGTCCGGATGAAAAAGGTCAGATAGACCTTAAAAAGCTGATGACATATCTTGGAAATGAGGGCATTGACAGCATTCTGCTGGAAGGCGGGGGCACGCTGAACGACAGTGCACTGCGGGCAGGAATTGTAAAAGAGGTACACTGTTTTATCGCACCAAAATTATTTGGCGGAAAGAACAGTAAGACACCGGTGCAAGGAATCGGTATCGGACTTCCCTCAGAAGCATTGAAACTGAAATGTACGGATATCTGCCGGATTGGTGAAGACATCAGGATAATCTGTCAGGTATGTGAAAAAGAACAGGAGGGGCCATGTTTACAGGAATCGTAGAAGAGAAAGGATCGGTCCGCTATATGCAGCTGACCGGAGAGTCGGGAGTTCTGGCAGTCAAGGCGAAGAAGGTATTGGAAAGAACGAAGATCGGTGACAGTATCGCAGTCAATGGAGTGTGTCTGACAGTTACATCACTTCAGCCGGATGGATTTACTGCAGATGTGATGGCAGAGACCATCAGGAGAAGCAGTCTGGGAAGCTGTAAAGTCGGAAGTCAGGTGAATCTGGAACGGGCAATGGCTGCAGACGGAAGATTTGGAGGACATATCGTAAGCGGTCATATTGACGGAACCGGTGTGATCCGGTCTCTGATCCGGGAGGAGAATGCCATCTGGGTATCTATTGGAACATCGCCGCAGATATTACATCTGATCGTAGAAAAAGGCTCCATCTGTATAGATGGCATCAGCCTGACGGTGGCAAAAGTAGAGGAAGAGGGATTTCAGGTATCGGTTATCCCGCATACAGGAGAAGAAACAACGCTTTTGGAAAAAGTGCCGGGCGATTCGGTGAATCTGGAGAATGATGTGATCGGAAAATACGTAGAAAGGCTGTTAGGCCTTGGAAAGAATGAAGAAGAGAAAAAAGAATCCGGAATTACGATGGAATTTTTGCAGGAATTCGGATTTTAGAACAGGAGGATAAATAGAATGTCACAAAACAATCAGTACAATACAATCGAAGAGGCACTAAGGGATCTGAGGGAAGGAAAGGTTATTCTGGTTACAGATGATCCGGACAGAGAGAACGAAGGGGATCTGGTATGTGCAGCAGAGTTTGCAACACAGGAGAATATCAATTTTATGGCGACTTATGCGAAAGGGCTTATCTGTACACCGATGAGTGCGGAAATTGCAGCAAGGCTTAACTTTCCACCGATGGTTGCGGAGAATACCGATAATCACAGCACAGCATTTACCGTTGCAGTGGACCATGTTGATACAACGACAGGTATTTCGGCAGCAGAACGTTCTTATACAATCATGAAATGTGTGGATGAAGATGCGAAGCCGGAAGATTTCAGAAGACCGGGACATGTATTTCCACTCATTGCCAGAAAAGGCGGAGTCCTGGTGCGGAACGGACACACAGAGGCAACGACTGATCTGGTGAGACTGGCTGGATTGAAAGAATGCGGCGTGTGTTGTGAGATTATGAAAGAAGATGGCACAATGATGCGTACACCACAGTTGTGGGAATTTGCAAAAGAGCATAATCTTACATTTATTACAATCCGTGATCTTCAGGATTACATGAGAATCCATGAAAAACATGTAAAAGAAGAGGCGGTTGCAGACCTTCCGACGCAGTATGGAGATTTCAGACTTCACGGATATATCAATGATATTACAGGAGAACACCATCTTGCACTGGTAAAAGGTGATATCGGAGACGGTGAAGATGTACTTTGCAGGGTACATTCGGAGTGCCTGACAGGTGATGCATTTGGCTCGCTTAGATGTGACTGTGGTCTGCAGCTTCAGACAGCGATGCGTCAGGTAGAAGCAGAAGGCAGAGGGATCATTCTTTACATGAGGCAGGAAGGCAGAGGAATCGGGCTGCTCAATAAGATCAAGGCATATGCACTGCAGGAGCAGGGATATGATACGGTAGAGGCCAATGTAAAGTTGGGATTTGCACCGGATCTCAGAGAGTACTGGATCGGAGCGCAGATATTATCTGATCTCGGAGTGAAGTCATTGAGACTTCTGACCAATAATCCGGACAAAGTCTATGGACTTGGTGGGTTTGGACTGAAGATCAATGAAAGAGTACCGCTGGAGATCCCACCGCAGAAGTATGATCTGAAATATATGAAGACAAAACAGGAAAAGATGGGACACATTTTCAAAGAAATAGAATTATAAAAAGATTTAATGAATAACAGGAGGAAGAAATCATGAGACAGATCAATTTAGTAGAAGGAAAAGTAGTAGCACCTGAGGGAATGAAAGTCGGAATCGTGGCTGCCAGATTCAATGAGATCATTGTGAATAAGTTATTGGGCGGAGCCGTCGACGGGCTGGTAAGACATGGGGTAGAAGAAGAGAACATTACGGCTGCATGGGTACCGGGAGCATTTGAGATTCCGCTGACTGCACAAAAGATGGCACAGTCCGGAAAGTATGATGCAGTCATCTGCGTGGGAGCAGTTATCCGCGGGGATACTTCCCATTATGATCTGGTGTGTAATGAATCGGCCAAAGGAATCGCGCAGGTTGAACTTGCAACAGGAATTCCGGTATTATTCGGAGTGATCACAACAGAGAATATCGAACAGGCTATCGCACGTGCAGGAAGTAAAGCAGGAAATAAAGGATATGACTGTGCATTGTCCGCAATTGAGATGGTAAATCTGATGAAGCAGCTTTAATCAGGTGCAGCCGATGGTGAAAACAATCATTTTTGATTATGATGGAACGATACATAATACTCTTGGAATCTATGAGCCGGCGTTCAGAGAAGCTTATCAGTGGTTGGCGGAGCAGAATGTTGTAGAGGAACAGAAGATAGAGACGGCGCAGATCGCAGGATGGCTGGGCTTAAACAGCAAAGAAATGTGGGATACATTTCTGCCGGAATTAGATCAGAGATACAAAGATCAGGCGAGTGCGATCGTGGGAGATTCCATGGTCAGGCAGATCAGGAAGCACCGGGCAGTGTGGTATCCGGGAGCGGAAGAGATGCTTACAGCTTTGAAGAACAGAGGATATCATCTTGTGATCTTAAGCAACTGTAAGGTGGCATACCGCAAAGCACATTGGGAAGAATTCCGAATGGAAAGATGGTTTGAACAGTTTTATGACTGTGAATCGTATGGTTTCTGCCCTAAGACGGAGATCGTGCAGGAAGTTATCCGGGACTATCCGGGACCTTATCTGGTGATCGGAGACAGAAGACAGGATTTGGAATGTGCCAGATCCTGTAAAAGTCCGTTTATCGGATGCCTGTATGGTTATGGTGAGAAGGGAGAACTGGATGGAGCAGATTATTTTGTGAAATCTGTAGAAGAGATAACCGGAATCATATAATGTGAAAAAAATACACAAAAATAGAACTGTATTTTTGTAAATTATGTTTAATTCCACTCTTGCACTTTACAAGAAAAAAGTGTAAAACATTAAGTAAGATAAAAAAGTAAATAAGAAATGCAATGAAAGGGATACGTCATAAAAGTTAACTGGAATTCAGAGAGCCGTTGGATGGTGTGAAACGGCAGAAAGTATTTTATGATATCACCCAGGAGCATCCCGCTGAAATATACAGGTTGGAAGAATCAACATAGTCAGGTATCGAGTAAGCCGGGACGTTGTCTTCACGTTACAGAAGAAACTGTTAGATATTTTGACAGTAACAAGTGGTTGTGGTTAGTGATGACTGCAGTAAAACGAAGTGGTACCACGGAAGAATATTCCGCCTTTGTTATCCGAAAGGATAGCGAAGGCGTTTTTTTATATATTTACTTTAAAGAGAAAGAAGAGGGATTGTTTTATGAGTGGAATATTAATGATGATCATTGCCATTGTTGTGCTTGGTGGAGCATATCTTCTTTATGGTCGTTATCTCCAGAACAAATGGGGCATTGACCCAAATGCCAAAACTCCGGCATATGAGATGGAAGACGGGGTTGACTATGTACCGGCCGATACGAACGTCGTATTCGGTCACCAGTTTGCATCAATCGCAGGTGCAGGTCCGATCAATGGACCGATCCAGGCAGCAATCTTTGGATGGCTTCCGGTACTTTTGTGGATCTTAATCGGAGGGGTATTCTTTGGAGCTGTTCAGGATTTCGCATCTATGTATGCATCTGTAAAGAATAAAGGACGTACAATCGGATATATCATTGAAGAATATATCGGAAAATTAGGTAAGAAATTATTCCTGTTATTCTGCTGGCTGTTTTGTATTCTGGTCGTTGCAGCTTTTGCTGATGTTGTAGCCGGAACTTTTAATGGATTCTCAGTAAGTGAAGCCGGAAAAGTAACAAAAATTGCAGCTAACGGTGCAGTCGCAACTACTTCTATGATATTTATCTTAGAAGCAGTCGGACTTGGAATGTTTTTGAAGTATACGAAATTCAACAAGTGGATTAATACAGCGGTTGCAATCGTATTATTGGTAGCAGCAATCGCACTGGGACTTCACTTCCCAATGTATGTAGGACTGGATGCATGGCATCTCATCATCTTCGTTTACATCCTGATTGCCAGTGTCGCTCCTGTATGGGCGCTTCTTCAGCCTCGTGACTATCTGAATAGTTACCTTTTGATTTTTATGATCGTTGGTGCGGTTATTGGTGTATTTGTAGCAAATCCATCTTGTAACCTTCAGGCATTCACAAGCTTTAACGTAGATGGACAGTATATGTTCCCAATCTTATTTGTAACGATCGCTTGTGGTGCGGTTTCCGGCTTCCATTCACTGGTATCTTCCGGTACAGCATCCAAACAGATTAAGAATGAGAAGAACATGCTTCCTGTATCATTCGGAGCAATGTTAATGGAAAGTATGCTTGCAGTTATTGCACTGATCGCAGTTGCATCTTTTGCCAAAGGTGAAGCAGCAGCACAGGGACTGACAACACAGCCTCAGATTTTTGCCGGAGCGATTGCGAACTTCCTGTCAGTCATCGGACTGCCACACTCTCTTGTATTTACGCTGATCAATCTGGCAGTATCCGCATTTGCACTGACTTCTCTGGATTCCGTAGCCAGAGTAGGCCGTCTGTCATTCCAGGAATTCTTCCTCGATGATGATGTAGATCAGGATAACATGAGTCCATTCTTAAAAGTGGTAACGAATAAATACTTTGCAACGGTTATTACACTGGTACTTGCATATTTCCTGACAAAAGTCGGTTATGCAGAGATCTGGCCTTTATTCGGTTCAGCCAACCAGCTGTTATCTGTACTGGCACTGGTAGCTTGTGCGGTATTCCTTAAGAAAACGAAACGCCAGGGATTCATGCTCTGGGGACCAATGGTATTCATGATGGCTGTTACATTTACAGCACTTGGTATGACGATCGTGAAACTGACAAAAGCATTCCTGACAACAGGGCTGGATCTTGGAAATACATTACAGCTGATTTTTGCCGTATTGCTTCTGATCCTTGGTGTGTTGGTTGCAATCCAGGGTGTAAAGAAACTTCTTGAAAAAACAGATGATAAGAAAGCAACAGCTTAATCATTATTTTATTCGTAATAAGAACATATAAGAGAAACTGTGGTAATAGCGTGAAGGTTATTATCGCAGTTTTTTTGTTTTATATTATATATAGTAGAGACAGATTCTGCACAATTGGATAAATTGTATAAAAAAACACAGAGCAATATAAAAATATTGATAATTAATCCAAAAATATTCTATGTCAAAAAAATAGTGTTGTAATTATAATGAGATTAGTCAATGAGTTAGACGCGATTAAAAACAAAACGCACAAAACAGGAGGAAAGAAAATGAAAAAGAAAAAAGTATTTGCACTCATGATGGCAGCAACACTTGCATTATCACTGGCAGGCTGCGGAGGATCTTCGTCAGGTGATTCAAAATCATCAGGATCTTCAGACAGCAGTTCTGTAGCCAATAAGGACAAACCGCTTTGCTGGTTTAACCGTCAACCTTCTAATAGTTCAACAGGGGAATTGGACAAAGAAGCGTTGAATTTCAACAAAGATACTTATTATGTAGGATTTGATGCTAATCAGGGAGCAGAACTTCAGGGAGAGATGGTTGTTGATTATATCAAAGCAAATGCTGATAAGATTGACAGAAATGGTGATGGAGTTATCGGATACGTACTTGCAATCGGTGACATCGGACATAATGATTCTATCGCACGTACACGTGGTGTTCGTGCGGCACTTGGAACAGGAGTTAAAGATGGTGACGAAGTTGCTTCCAAGCCGGCAGGAACAAACGTAGACGGAAAAGCAAAAGTTGTCCAGGATGCTAAGATTGATGTAGACGGAAAAGAATTTACAGTCCGTGAGCTTGCTTCTCAGGAAATGAAGAACTCAGCAGGGGCAACATGGGATGCGGCTACAGCAGGTAACGCAATCGGAACATGGGAAGCTTCTTTCGGAGATCAGATCGATATTGTTGTTTCTAACAATGATGGTATGGGAATGTCAATGTTTAATGCATGGGCAAAAGATAACAAAGTTCCTACATTCGGATATGATGCAAACAGTGACGCTGTTGCAGCAATCGCTGAAGGATACGGCGGAACAATCTCTCAGCATGCAGATGTTCAGGCTTATCTGACATTAAGAGTACTCCGTAACGCACTTGACGGAGCAGACGTTGATACAGGTATTGGTACAGCAGATGATGCCGGTAACTGCCTGACAGAAGGTGAAGATTACAGATACAGCGAAGAAGACAGATCTTACTACGCGTTAAATGTTGCAGTAACAGCTGATAATTACAAAGACTTTACAGATTCAACAAAGATTTATGACAAAGTGTCAAAACAGCTTGATTCAAGCAAGAGTCCATCTAAGAAAGTATGGCTTGATATTTACAATGCATCAGACAACTTCCTGAGCTCAACATACCAGCCACTTCTTGAGAACTATGATGATCTCCTTAACCTGAAGGTTGATTACATCGGTGGAGATGGACAGACAGAGTCAAACATCACAAACCGTCTCGGAAATCCAAACGAATATGATGCATTTGCAATTAACATGGTTAAGACAGACAATGCATCAGCATACACATCACTTCTCTCAAAATAAGAGACTGGTTAAATGGTAAATGAATGAAACGCAGAGGGGTGTCAGAGATGATACCCTTCTTTCATCAAGAAAAGGAAGCAGAGTTATGACAGTAGATAAGAATAAATACATCTTATCGATCAATGGCATGAGTAAGTCATTCGGTAGAAACAAAGTTCTGAAACATATAAGCCTGAATGTCAAACCTGGGACCATTATGGGACTTATGGGTGAAAACGGTGCCGGAAAATCGACAATGATGAAATGTCTCTTTGGTACTTATCAGAAAGATGAGGGGACAATTATATTAGACGGCAGAGAAGTAAATTTCTCGGGACCAAAAGATGCACTGGAAAACGGAGTAGCGATGGTACACCAGGAATTGAACCAATGTCTTGAAAGAAGCGTTGTAGATAATATGTTTCTTGGACGATATCCAAAGAATTCTTTTGGAATTGTCGATGAAGGAAGAATGAAAAAGGAAACTGCAAATCTCTTCAGACAGCTTGGAATCACAGCAAATCTGACACAGCCAATGAAAAAAATGTCTGTGTCCCAGCGGCAGATGTGTGAGATTGCAAAAGCTATTTCCTATCATTCCAAAGTAATTGTACTGGATGAACCAACCTCATCCCTGACAGCACCGGAAGTTGAGAAACTTTTCAAGATGATGCGTCAGTTGAAAGCACAGGGAATTTCGCTGATATATATATCACATAAGATGGATGAGATATTCAATATATGTGATGAGATATCTGTACTCAGAGATGGTAGTCTGGTTATGACAAAAGAGTGCAAAGATACAGATATGAATGAACTGATATCGGCAATGGTTGGGCGCTCGCTGGATAACAGATTTCCACCTGTTGACAATGAGCCCGGAGAGAAGATTCTCTCTGTACAGAATCTTTCGTCAAAATATGCACCAAAGATTCAAAATGTATCCTTTGATATCAGAAAAGGAGAAATATTTGGATTTTACGGTCTGGTTGGTGCCGGACGTACGGAACTTTTAGAAACAATCTTCGGAATCCGCACAAGAGCAGAAGGAAATGTAATATACGATGGAAAACTCATGAACTTTTCATCGCCGAGAGATGCAATGGATCATGGATTTGCCCTGATCACAGAAGAAAGAAAAGCTAATGGTCTGTTCTTAAAAGGCGATATTACATTTAATACGACCATCGCTAACATGAACCATTATAAGAATGGTGCAGTGCTGTCACATGACAGAATGGTACGTGCAACTGCGGAAGAGATTAAAATCATGCATACAAAGTGTATGGGCCCGGATGATATGATCACAAGTCTTTCCGGAGGAAATCAGCAGAAAGTTATCTTCGGTAAATGGCTGGAGCGTTCACCGAGCGTATTCATGATGGATGATCCGACCCGAGGAATTGATGTAGGTGCAAAATATGAGATTTATGAACTGATTATCAATATGGCAAAGCAAGGAAAGACAATTATTGTAGTTTCTTCAGAGATGCCTGAAATTCTTGGAATTACGAATCGAATTGGCGTTATGTCAAATGGACGTCTGGCTGGAATCGTAAATACAAAAGAGACAGATCAGGAAGAATTATTGAGACTCAGTGCGAAATATTTGTAACAGAGAGGAGTATTAGATATGGCAGAGAACAACGTAATTATTTCGGCTGAAGAAGAAGCAAAGCTTTTAAAGCCGATTGACGAATATGTTGGTAAGATACAGGCTCAGATCGATGCACTTCGTGTAGAAGGATCTGACAAAGTCAACAGTTTAAAAAATCAGATTGCAATTGCAAAAGAGAATAAGAATTTAACAAAAGAGCAGCAGAACAAGATTATTGAGGAAAGCAAAAAACAACTGGAGAAAGCAAAAGCAACAGAGGCTGCAAATAAAGAGCAGATTACAAAGTTGATTGCAGATGCAGAAGGTTATCTTTCCAAGCATTACAGCAGTGAATATTATGACATTGTTGCCAAGAGTTGTGAA
>OLOB01000385.1_pt1 | contig 36771 bp, 34 predicted proteins | sample 1671911 | NCBI WGS metagenome assembly OLOB01 (sample SAMEA3136625, study PRJEB25190) | human gut metagenome | biome: human gut; feature: human-associated habitat; material: faeces | place: Austria | collected 2013
TAAACGCATTTTTGGGCGGTGCGGAAAAGTTATACACATTCGAATAACAGAGTTTTTGTACGGGTTTTTCCTCAGCCAAAAAGCCCGTTACTCACATAGAATTATGAATTCGGGGAGTTTTCCACAGTATCGACATCCCCTACTACTATAACTATATTTATTTATATTAATAATAATGCTCTCGCGAAAGGAATCGTTATGAAAATCTATTGCAATAAATCCGAACTTTACCGTGCTCTGAACAACGCCATCCAGGCAGTTCCGTCCCGGTCCACTTCAAAAATTCTGGAAGGCGTACTGATTGAAACAAAAGAAGATGAATTGATCATCACCGGTACCGACACCTTCATGGTGGTGGAATCCAAATTATCCGCAAAATGCGACGGCATTGCGAATTTTGTGGCACCGGCCGCACTCTTTGCGAATATCATCGGCAAACTTCCGTCAGAAGATGTGATGATGGAATACGATTCCGTAAAAAAAGTTCTATCGATTCAGAGCGGACGTTACCGGTCGGAAGTCATCTGCTTCGATTCCACAGAGTTTCCGAAAGTTCAGATGAAGGAACCGCAGAAGAGAATCACATTGAATAAAGAATCCGTTCGAAAGCTGATTCGGAAAACCGCCTTCTCTGCCAGCGCAGATGAAATCAATGGAATTCTTACCGGCGTCCTCTGCGAAATCGGCGACGGCAATTTCCGCATGGTTGCGGTGGATGCCTTCCGAATGGCAATCTACAACGAACCGCTGGAGGATTCCATCGATGCGTTTAAGGTGGTCATTCCCGCAAAACAGCTTAACAAAATGTCAAAAATCATTTCCGATGACGGAGATGAAACCATCCGCATGGAGCTGGTAGACGAGAAAGCGGTATTTTCCTTTGATGGAACCAAGGTAACACTGAATACCATGAACGGAAGATACATCGATTACAAGCGAATCATCAAGGTAGACAGCACCACCGAGGTTCGAATTCAGAAAGATGAACTGATTCGAAGCATTGACCGTGCCTCCATCCTGACTCAAAAAGAAAACAACAATATGATTAAGTTCGATATACAGGACGATCTTCTCGAAATCTCGGCGTTGGATAACCAGGGCAATATGAACGAAAAGATTGAGATTATCCAGAAGGGAGAGGATTTGAAAATCGGATTCAACTCCCGCTACATGATCGACATCCTCCGGAGCATCGATGATGAAGAAGTGGTTCTTTACATGAGAGATAATGTGAGTCCATGCATCTTCCGCCCTCTTCAGGGAGAGCGCTATTTGTACCTGGCACTGCCGATTCGAATCAACTAGTGAGAATTTATGATAGTCAAAAAAGTAGAACTCCACAACTTCAGAAATTACGAAAATCTAGAGCTGTCTTTTGACAGCTCTAGAAATGTTTTTATTGGGGAGAATGCGCAGGGAAAAACCAATCTCATCGAAGGCATCTATCTCTGCGCTTTCGCCCGATCTTTCCGCACCCAGAATTCCGCCAACATGGTTATGCTGGATCGACCGCGGGCCAGCGTGACGGTGGACCTGGTGAGCGAGGATATGGATAAAAGCATTTCCGTGATCCTGGACCGTACCGGCAAAAAGATGATTAAAAAAGACGGCAAAGTCATCCGCAAAACCGCAGAGCTGCTGAACAATCTGGTGGTGATGGTTTTTTCTCCGGAAGATCTTCGCATCATCAAAGACAGTCCGGAGAAGCGGAGAAACTTCATCAATAAGGAGCTGTCCCAAATTCGGCCCCGCTATTACGAATGCCTTCGCCTTTACAACGAAGCCCTTCGCCAAAAGAACAGCATGCTGAAGGACAATCTGAAGAATTCGAAAATCGACGAAAACATGCTGGATATCTACGACCTGCAGCTGGCAAAATACGGAACGGAAATCGTGAAGTACCGGAGAAATTTCATTCGCATACTTTCGGAAAGAGCGGCGGAAATTCAGAAGAGTATTTCCGGCGGAAGAGAAGATCTGGAAATCCGGTATCTATGTTCTCTTTCGGAAGAGAATCAATACGACGCGCTGGTGGCGGCGAGAGACCGAGACCTTTATAGCGGGCACAGCAGTCTGGGACCGCAGCGGGACGATATGGAATTTCTGATTAATGGAAAGGACGCGAAGAAGTACGGATCTCAGGGACAGCATCGCACCATCGCTTTGGCACTGAAGTTGTCGGAAATCGGAATCGCTCGGGATGTGATCGGTGAAAACCCGGTGCTCCTCCTGGACGATGTATTGTCGGAACTGGATGAAGAACGGCAGACATTTCTTTTTCAAGAAATCGAAGACGTGCAGCTCTTCATTACCACCACGGATGTGAACAATCGGATTCTGAAGAAAATGCCAAAGGGAAATGTTTATTCTGTGAAGAGTGGTACTGTGTTTAAAAATACCTTGAAATGATTTAAAATCAAGCCAAAACAAGCCAAAATTATACCTTATGGTGATTTTGGTATTCTTGAATAAAAGACGCGAATATGGTAGAATAAATCGGTTATGTAAATAACCGATTTTTTGTTTGTTTTAATCATAAAAGGAAGGTTTGAATGAGCGCAGAAAAAAAGAAAAGCGACTATACAGGCCAACAGATTCAGGTACTTCACGGACTGGAAGCGGTTCGTGTCAGACCGGGTATGTACATCGGCAGTACCGGATCTCAGGGTTTGCATCATCTCGTATACGAAATCGTGGATAACAGTGTGGACGAGGCACTGGCCGGATTCTGTAAACACATCGAGCTGTCCATTAATGAAGATAATTCCATCACGGTATGCGATGACGGCCGTGGAATGCCGGTGGATATGCATCCGACGGAGCATAAGCCGACGGTTGAAGTTATTCATACACAGCTCCATGCGGGCGGTAAGTTCGGCGGCGGCGGATACAAGGTATCCGGTGGTCTTCACGGTGTAGGTGCATCGGTAGTAAACGCCCTCTCCACGCACATGATTGTTGAGGTAAAAAGAGGCGGAAAGCTGTACGAGCAGGAATATTTCCAGGGAAAAAGAGTAACCGAGCTGAAGGTTCTGGGAGAGGCCGAGGGTTCCGGTTCTAAGACCACCTTCTGGCCGGATCCGGAAATTTTCGATGAAACCATCTATGACTACGATATCCTGCAGAATCGAATGAGAGAGATGGCCTTTTTGAATAAGGGCCTCCGGATTACCATCGAAGATAAGAGAGAGGGACGGAAGAAGAAAGAAAGCTTCTGCTACGAAGGCGGAATTCGAGAATTCGTCACCTTCATGAATCGAAACAAGAAGGTCATCAACGAAGATGTATTCTATTTCGAGAACCACAAGAAGGACGAAGCCACCGGCAAAGAGTATGAAGTGGAAGTAGCACTGCAGTACACCGGAAACTACAACGAAACGGTAATGTCCTATGCCAACAACATCAACACCATTGAAGGCGGTTTCCACCTCCAGGGACTGAAGGCGGCGATTACCAGAACGCTGAACGACTATGCTCGCCGTACCAAGCAGCTGAAGGAGAAGGACGATTCCCTCACCGGCGATGACTGCCGGGAAGGCGTTACCGCGATTGTCAGCGTGAAGCTGACGGATCCTCAGTTCGAAGGACAGACCAAGGCAAAGCTTGGAAACAGTGAAGTTCGTGGTTTTGTGGAAAGCAGCATGAACGAGTACTTCAACTTTTATTTGGAGGAGCATCCGGCGCAGGCCAAGAAAATCGTCACCAAGTGCATCAACGCGGCCAACGCCAGAGAAGCAGCGCGAAAGGCTCGAGAGACCTCGCGTAAAACCAACGTACTGGAAAGCACATCGCTTCCGGGCAAGCTGAAGGATTGTTCCGAAAAGGATCCGGAAATCTGTGAAATTTTCCTGGTGGAGGGAGACTCCGCCGGCGGAAGTGCGCAGGAAGGAAGAGACAGAGCGCGCCAGGCGGTGCTTCCGCTGAGAGGTAAAATTCTGAACGTAGAGAAGGCAACCCGTGCGAGAGCGTTGGATTCTCAGGAAATTCGGAATATGATTACCGCTTTCGGCTGCGGAATCGACGACAACTTCGATATTTCAAAACTGCGTTATCATAAAATTATCATCATGACCGATGCGGACGTGGACGGTGCTCATATTCGGACGCTGCTCCTCACCTTCTTCTATCGCTTCATGAGACCGCTGATTGAGGAAGGCTATGTATATGCCGCACAGCCGCCGCTGTTCCGGGTGAAGAGAGGCAAAGAGACTTGGTACACCTATTCCGACAAGGAGCAGGAAGATCTCTTGGCCGAACTTCGGGAGAAAGACAGCAAGACAAAGGTGGAAATACAGAGATACAAGGGTCTTGGAGAGATGGATTACACTCAGCTGTGGGAAACCACTATGGACTACAACCATCGTACCCTGATTCGGATTTCTTTAGATGATGCCGAAAAGGCGGATGAGATGATTACCACATTGATGGGTGACAAGGTTCCGCCGCGGAAGAAGTTCATTGAGGAAAACGCGCGTTACGCCACATTGGATTTATAGTCGGTATCCGGTGATCTGCGAAATTCTTTTTATGGGAAATCGCGAAGAGCTTGAGATACTGAAGAAGTATAGATAAAGGAGATTGAATGTCAACGAATTTATTGGAAGACAGCAAAATAATCACCCATGAGATGTCGGAGGAAATGAAGACTTCCTATATCGACTACGCCATGAGTGTTATTGTAGGACGTGCCCTTCCGGATGTTCGAGACGGTTTGAAGCCGGTTAACAGAAGAATTCTCTACGGCCTGAGCGCTCTGGGAATTACGCCGGACAAGCCGCACAAGAAGTCCGCCCGTATCGTCGGTGAAGTAATGGGTAAATATCACCCTCACGGTGACAGTTCTATCTACGATGCCATGGTTAAGATGGCACAGGTTTTCTCCACCAGATATCCGCTGGTGGATGGTCACGGTAACTTCGGTTCCGTGGATGGCGACGGTGCAGCGGCTTCTCGTTATACCGAGGCCAGAATGTCCCCGTTCTCACTGCAGATGGTTCGGGATATCGGAAAGGAAACCGTGGATTTTGCGGATAACTACGACGGCGAGGAACAGGAACCGGTGGTTCTGCCTTCCCGTGTGCCGAATCTGCTGATTAACGGATCCAACGGTATCGCAGTAGGTATGGCTACATCCATTCCGCCGCACAATTTGGGCGAGACCATCGATGCGTGCGTCAAGATGATTGACGACGATGAGTGCACGGTGGATGACTTGATTAAAATTATCAAGGCGCCGGACTTCCCGACCGGTGCGCAGATTATCGGAAAAGAAGGTGCGCGAGAAGCCTATCGTACCGGTACCGGCAAGGTGCTGGTTCGCTCGGAGTGCGAAATTGAGGAAGGAAGCCGGGGACGTACCCGTATCGTGGTAAGTTCCATTCCGTACCAGGTGAACAAGGCTCGGCTGATTGAGTCCATGGCAGCGCTGGTAAAGGATAAGAAGATAGAAGGAATTTCCAACATCCAGGATGAGTCCGCTCGAGGAAATCTTCGGATCGTCATCGACCTGAAGAAGGACGTGAATCCGAATGTCATCCTGAACAGACTATACAAGCACACTCAGCTGCAGACTTCCTACAGCATGATTATGCTGGCGCTGGTAAACGGCGAGCCAAAGATTCTGAATCTGTACCAGATTCTGGACGAATACCTGAAGCACCAGAAGGAAGTGGTGACGCGGAGAACTCGGTTCGATCTGAGAAAAGCAGAGGAACGGGCACATATTTTAGAGGGTTACGTAATCGCGCTGGATAATATCGACGAAGTGATCAAGGTTATCCGTTCCGCTTATAACGATGCGAAAGAAAAGCTGATGATTCGGTTCAGTTTGTCGGAAGCGCAGGCGCAGGCAATTCTCGATATGAGACTGGCCAGACTCCAGGGTTTGGAACGTGAGAAAATCGAGGAAGAATTGGCGGAGCTTCGGAAGAGAATCGCATACTTCAAGGAACTTCTGGCAGATGAGAAGAAGCTGATGGGCGTAATCAAGGACGAACTTCTGGAAATCAAGAAGAAGTACGGAGATAAGAGAAGAACTAAGCTGGTGAACGGCGACGGAGAGCTGGATGAAGAGGCTCTGATCGATGAAGAGGATGTGGCAATCACCCTCACCCACATGGGCTACATCAAGAGAGTTCCGGAGAACACCTATAAGGCACAGCGCCGAGGCGGCAAGGGAATTCTGGGACTGACTACCCGGGATTCGGATTTTGTCAAAGATCTGATCATCACCTCCACCCACGATGACCTGCTGTTCTTTACCGATATGGGTAAGGTGTACAAGATGAAGGGATACGAGGTTCCGGAAGCATCCAGAACCGCAAAGGGTACTCCGGTCATCAACTTCCTGAACCTGAATTCGGGCGAGAAGGTCAGCGCGGTGATTCCGGTGAAGGAATTCTCCCAGGAAAACTACCTGGTAATGATCACCCGAAGCGGAACCATCAAGAAGACGCCGATGTCGGAATTCGACAGCATTCGGAAGAACGGTCTCATTGCCATCAACCTGAAGGACGGCGACAAGCTGATTTCCGTCAGTCAGTCCAACGGCGACGAGAATATCTACGTCATCACCAAGCTGGGTAAGGCCATCGCCTTCAACGAAAACGATGTTCGAAGCATGGGCCGAAATGCAGCCGGCGTTCGTGCCATCAACCTGGATTATGGCGATGAAGTCGTTTCTATGGAGCTGGATATCGACGGAACCCGGGAGATGCTGGTAGTTTCCGAGAACGGATTCGGAAAGAGAACCTCTCTGGATGAGTATCGCCTCCAGACCAGAGGCGGTAAGGGTATCGCTACTTATGACAAGTCCAAGTTCAGCAAGACCGGTACGCTGGTCGGCGGAATGCTGGTTCGGGACGAGAACGAAGTGATGCTGATTAACTCCAACGGCGTAATCATCCGAATTCGGGCAGAAGAAATCTCCAAGTCCGGAAGAACCACTCAGGGCGTAAAGATCATGAAGGTGGAGGAAGACAGCCACATCGTATCTTTGGCCAAGGTTGTGGATGATGAAGAGAACGCACAGAAGCCGAAGGTTTCAGAAAAAAAGAAATCCGAGGGTGAACAGATTTCTCTTCTGGATTAATGAATAAAAAAAAGAATGGCGCAAAGTCGGAAACGTCCGGCTCTGCGTCCATTTTTTTGTGGTTTTATAAAGATGCGGGAAACTAGTGGATGATGATGTCCTGCAGTTTTCTTTTTGGGACATAATGAACGTCGTCGGCATCCCGGTAGTAGCCGGTGTCTCCCCCGTCTTCAATTTCTACCAGGTGAATTTCCTCTGCGGATTTGCCGACGGCGATGACCAGCTTGAGGATGTATTTGTCCGGAATGCCCAGTTCATCCCGGAGTTCATTCGGATTATAGCCGCCCCCCAGCATGCAGCAGCGGTATCCCTTCTCCACCGCCGCCAGGGTGATGCTCTGCGCCGCGATACCCAGGTCGATATTGGTAAAGGTGTCGCTGGTGCTGATGTCCGGATCCTGAAGGATGACAATGTAGGACTCCGGTTCCTTTCCGGCATCCGGCAGGTGGCGCTCCGGAAGACGACCACCCATCTTGGTCGCTTTCTGAAGAATGGCTGCGGCGGAATCCCGGTTGGCGATAAAATATTTCAGCGGCTGCAGGTTCATGCCGGAGGATGAAAGGCGGGCACAGTCAATCATGTCCATCAGCTCATCGGTGGAAACTTTTTCGCTTTGGTCGAATCCCCGCACGGTGCGGTTCTCTTTGATGTAATCTTTCAGCATGGTACACCTCCTGTTATTTCGCATAATATTTTTTTATTAATGATAGTAATCAATTTGGCTTATGTCAAATAAATATGTTTATAAACTTGTCAAAAACACAAAAAATTAAAAGTTTTCCACAGTTATCAACAATGTGTGGGAATGTGCCGCAGCGGTTGAAATATAAGAAGTGTACGGATATGAATGAATAATTATGCACAGAGATGTTAACAAATTATGGAAAACTGTGATTATAAACTAAAAGAGGCGCCGCAGTGACGCCTCTTCTTCGGATAATCGGGAATCCGTGATGAAAAAATCTTATTTTGCCCGAACCTTTACGGTTTTGCTGTACTTTGTGTAAACGTTTGTACCGTTGATGTTCTTGTAAGCGCGAACCTTTACGTAGTAGGTTTTCTTGGACTTCAGTTTCTTGATGGTAACCTTTCTGGAGGTTGTGGTCTTTGCCAGCTTATACTTCGCACCCTTTTTCTTGAGCTTGTAGTATACCTTGTAAGTGGTTACACCGGTGGTCTTTCCGTAGGTTACGGTCGCCTTCTTCTTTCCGGCTTTTGCTTTTACCTTGGAAACTTTCGCTGCCTTAATTGCGGAGATGTTGACTTCCTTGCCGGTCTTCTTGTCCATTGCAAAGGTCTTGCCGTCGCGGTAGTAGCTGTATCCACCGTTGGACCAGCCAATCCAGCCGTCGCTGTACAGAGATGCATCGTAGCCCATGAGCCATGCTTCCCAAGTGGTCTCGGCTGCTCTCCAGCCGGAGCCGCAGAAGAATACCATATGTTTATTCTGATAGTCAATGCCGTCCTCTTTCCACATTTTTTTAATGGCTTCACCGGATCTCATGGACTTATCCGCATTTCTGTAACGGAACACGCTGCTGCTGTAGCCGTATCCGCAGTTGGAATAGATGGTCCCCGGGATTCTTCCGGCGAGATCGTGATAACCGTATCCGGTATCCTTTCCATCCCACTCCTCTTTGCTTCGGGTATCGATTACCGCATATTTTGAATTCTTCAGTTCGCTTCTTACCTCGGAAATAGTGTCGATGACATCCGGATTCTGAGGCTTGGTGATGCCCAGGTTAGTGGTCTTGTTGGTGTTGATTCCCTTTTCCATGGAATATCCGGCCGCGTTCCAACCGGTCATGGCATTGCTCATAACGTGAACGTTTTCCACACCCAGGTATTTCAGGATAACCGCCATTCTGGTGGTTGCCATCGGTTCCGGACCGGCGATGATTACGCAGGAGTCCAAAGTGATGCCCTTCTTCTCTGCCAGCTGAATCAGTTCCTTATCGCTGTTCAGTCTCCATTCGGTTCTGTATTTCTCCGGTTTGGTCTTTACGTATACTCTCGGAGTTTCGTACTCGTCGGTGTTTACGTGAACAGCTCCCGGGATGTGACCGGCGTCGTATCCGGAACCGGTATTCGGATCGCTGGTTTCGTCTCCCCAGCTTACGTCCAGGATTACCACATCATCACCGTTGACAATATGCTTTGCGTTTCTGGTGTATTCATCGGACTTTCCGGTGAGGTTGTCAGAAATGTTTTTAACCACATCTTCCGGAACGTACATATCGTAATTCTTGTACTTTACAACCTTGGCTTTTCCGCTGTTAATCAGGTCGGTTCCGTTGAAAGTCTTCATGTTGTCTGCGGAATATCCCTGACCTTTGAGCCAGTTGTACACGTATTCCGCATCGGAATCGTTCACATCGTAGATGATGATTTTGGAATTCTTGGTGATTCCGGCATCATCCATCATCTGCTTGTGATAATCTTCAATGGTCTTGCCTTCATTCTTGTTCGGTGTTACCGCGTTTCGGATGGCATCCGCCGGGAAGCTTACCGCATTCTTCAGGTGACCGCCTCTCTTTGCATTACCGATAGCCCAGCCATTGTATGCGTTCACGCTTCTGGCATCCATCAGAACGGTGCTGCTGTCGGAGTCGGACATATACGCCTTGACCTCATCGGTGGTGGCTACTGCTGCGGAAGATGGATTTTCCGGTTGCTGAGTTCCCGGATCTACTGCATTCGGGTCGTTGACCTTTACAGCAATTTCGCCGGTATAATCCTCATCGTTGACATATTCGATAATAGGCTGGAAATTATCTTCGCCAAAGCTTACGGCAATTGCATCGGAAAGCATTGTATAAGGACTTCCGGAAACCAGTTCCAAATCCATGGTATCCACCCATCCATCCTTGTCCAGGGTGGATGTTTCGATAATCCCCTTTTCATCTGACGCAACCCCAATCGGTTTGGTTACATTTCCCATTGTGAATGTAAATTCAGCACCCTTCACCGGCCGGTCGTACTGGTTGGTAACCTTGATGACCAGCTTGCTGTTGTCCACCGCCGCATTTGCGGTCGCCGGACCGAAGGAGCCGAACACGCTGAATCCGCTGACAATCATCGCCAAAGCGAGAAGCCAGGCACTCAAGCTGCGAATTGCTCGATTCATAAAATTTTCCTCCTCTTTATTCTTTTAATCTCTGTAAAAACAAATTCCAATCGTCGAACGCGCCCGATCGAGTCTGACGATTTTTTTGAACAGGAATAAAATCCTGTTAATAATTATAATAAGAACAAGAAAGAACATTTTCCAATAGAGAAAACCTATTACTTTGGTAGGCAGAAAAGAAAAAAAACTATAAAAAAGGAACCCGGCATTTCGGGTTCCTTTCCTAAAGTTTCCGTATTCACAACAAAATAAAACTAAACGAATTCCTTCAGTCCTTCGCGGATGGTGTTCTCAATCTCCACATGGGCGTTGTTCTGCGTCTTCCGGTCCATCTCCTCAAAATGAACCAGCGGATGAATCTTCACATGAACGGTGCACGGCTGAACCGTTCCCTTCTCCTCCCAGAAGTGGTAGCCCCCTTCCAGAGTAATCGGAAGAATCGGCACCTTCGCCTTCTGCGCGAACTTGAAGCTGCCCGCCTTGAACTCGCCCATCTCGCTGCACTGGCTCCGCGTCCCCTCCGGGAAAATCACCAGGGAAAACCCTTCCTTCATCAGGGTCGCCGCCTCGTTCAGCGTCTGAATGGCCGCCCGGGCATCTCCCCTCTTCAGAAACAGCGAACGAGTGTAGTTAATCGCCTTTGCCAGCGGCTTGAAACCGGTGAACTCCGATTTGGCAATGAAGCCAATCTGGAACTTCCGAATCACATAGATCATCGCCAGAATATCCGCATAGCTCTGGTGGTTGGCCACAATCAGCATCGGCCCGTGATCCGGAATATTCTCCTCCCCGTGAATATCGAAGGTAATTCCGATTTTCCGAGATACGGTATCAGCGAACCGACCGGTGCCTTCCAGAATCAGCGCCCGTTCTTCCTCGAACTTTCCTTCCTTCCGAAGGGCTTCGAACTGCGGCGCCATTTTATTAAAACGATTTATTTCCGACAGAATCGCCAGTCCCGCCGGAATGCTTTTGAATGGATTCATCATATCCTAAAAATATCCTCCGTTTCCCTGAAGCTTCCGGGCATCACCGGACTTGCAGGTATTCATGCAATAGGTTAGAATCTATTGTAAAATAACGATATAAAAAAAGCAAGGAAGGGTTTAAGAGAATGAAACTGGTAATACAGAGAGTCACCCACGCAAGCGTCACCGTGGATAATAACGTGATTGGAAAAATCGGTAAAGGGTACATGGTTCTGATCGGAGTATCCGATACGGACACGAAGGAAATCGCCGACAAGATGCTGGATAAGATGATTAAGCTTCGGATATTTGAAGATGAAAACGGAAAGACCAATCTTTCCTTGGCGGATGTGGGGGGAGAACTTTTACTGATATCACAGTTCACCCTGTACGCGAACTGCAAGAAGGGAAACCGACCTTCTTTTATCGAAGCGGGATCTCCGGATCATGCCAACGCCCTTTATGAATACATCATCGAGAAGTGCAAAGAGCGCGTGGATATAGTGGAACAGGGAGAATTCGGCGCGGAAATGAAGGTCGAGCTGCTGAACGACGGTCCATTTACCGTAATTCTGGATTCCGAGCAGATTTGCGGGTAGAAAACGGAAGAATTCACCGGATTTTCAAGGAATTTCGGAAATAAAAGCTTGCAATCCGGGTATTTTTCTGTATAATAATTGGGTATGGTCTGAATAAGCAGGCCAGAATCCTACATCGCAAGATGTCATTAGGCCATAGGAGGTGAAAACAATGAGAAATTATGAATTATTGTTCATTCTTGATCCGGCTATGGATGAAGCTGCAAGAAACCAGATGATCGAGACCGTAAAGGGCATCATCAACGCTGACGGTGAAGCTGGAGAAGCGGATCTGTGGGGCGTTAAGAAGCTCGCTTACCCGATCAACAAGAAGAAGGACGGTTTCTACGTGCTGATTCCATTCAAGGCAAGTGCAGAACTGCCAAAGGAACTGGACAGAAGACTGAAGATTTCCGATAATTGCATGAGACATATCATCGTTTGCCAGGACGAGAAATAAGTATCGTTCACAGCGTTCGGAAAGGACAGGTGAAACATGAATAGTGTAATTTTAATTGGAAGATTAACAAGGGATCCGGAGCTTCGCTACACACCGAACACTCAGACTGCCGTAGCGCATTTCACGCTGGCAATCGACAGACCGGTGTCCGCCGGCCAGGAGAGTCAGGCTGACTTTATTCGAATCACCGTATTCGGAAAGCAGGCCGAGACCGTAGACAGATACCTGAAGAAGGGCAGTCAGGCAGCGGTAAGCGGACGGATTCAGACGGGAAGTTACAGAGACAAGAACGGTCAGACGGTATACACCACTGACGTCATTGCGAATCGCGTGGAGTTCCTTGGCTCTAGAAACAACAACGGTGGAGGCTCCAACGCGAACTCCGGTTTTGGCGGCAATGACAGCTACCAGGGCGGTCAGCAGCAGAGCGCGCCGGCACCGCAGCAGGACGCTTTCGGAGGTCAAGATGATTTCCCGGATGCATTCCAGGCAGCGGATGACGACATCCCGTTCTAGACATATCTTAGGAAAGGAGATTAAGTCGAAATGGACAATAACAACAGAAAGCGCGGCATGAGAAGAAGAAAAGTATGCCAGTTCTGTGCAGACAAGGATAAGAAGATCGATTACAAAGATGTAGAGACTCTGAAGAAGTTCACTACCGAGAGAGGAAAGATTCTCCCGAGAAGAGTAACCGGTACATGTGCAATGCACCAGAGAGCAGTTACCACTGCTATCAAGAGAGCTCGTGTGGTAGCACTCCTTCCTTTCGATGCAGATCTGAACAACTAATCCGCAGAAAAAGTAATTTGAGAACGCTGGAGGTTTCCTTCCGGCGTTCTTTTTATTATAATGAGATAAAAGTATTGGTGCTATTGTTCCGGGCTGTCCGTTCGAACTGCGGGCAGCGGGAAGCAGAAAGGAAAAAAAGAAATGACAGAAAACCAGAAGATTATCGATTTCCTGAATGAACTGAAATCGGCAGCACCGGCGCCGGGCGGTGGTGCGGTTGCGGCACTGACCGGTGCACAGGGCGCAGCCCTGATTATGATGGTGGCGAACCTCACCGTGGGAAAGAAGAAATATGAAGAGTACGAAGAGCTGAATCAGCAGATGCTGAAGGAAGCTCAGGAAGTTCTCACGAAGTTGATTCAGGGAATCGATGAAGATAAGGAAGCTTTTACCGGCGTTTCCGATGCCTATGCTCTTCCGAAATCCACGGATGAAGAGAAAGCGGCTCGAAAGGCAGCGATTGCAGAGGCATCGGTGGCAGCGGGACTGGCTCCGCTGAACGCATGCCGGGCGGCATTGGCCGGATTGCACCTCACCAAGGAGATGATTGGAAAATCCAACAAGCAGCTGGTGAGCGATCTTTACGTAGCGGCCCTGAACCTGAATGCCTGCATTCAGGCGGCGAAGATGAACGTAGTGGCCAACACCCCTGCTCTCACCGACCGCAAGCAGGCCGAGGAATGGAACCGAGAAATCGCTTCTATCGTGGAAGAGGCCAACACCCTGACCGGAGAAATTCTGAAAGACGCCTAGTGAAAATATAGAAACATGAGGAAATGTGCAGATTCAATATAAGGATTTTCAATAAAAAATCGGTTGAATACAAGTCCTAAATTTGTTAGAATGAATCCGTTAACGCTGTTAGTGAATTCTAACAACGTTTTTTATGGGCTTTTTTATGAATTATAATAGCAGAAAGGATAAAACATCATGCACAACGGTACAGGACTGTTTTTCTGGGGATTCCTGGTGGTATACGGCATCGTCATGTTCGCCATCTCCCCGAAGGCCGTTACAATCGGCGGCTTTTTCAAAGGAACCGACAAGAAGGGACGAGCAGCCTCTTCTTTGATGGTCACATCTTCGGTATTTATCGCTTGGATATTCGCAAAATCCGTATATAACTGTGCCAATATGGGATACAGCTACGGCATCGTAGGTGGTATCGGTTACGCGGTGTACTGGCTCTGCATTCCCCTCACCGGTTTTGCAATCTACAGACTGCGCCGTCGTTTCGCCGCAAAGTCCATGACCGACCTCCTCACAAGCAACTACGGTGTGGCAGCGGCATTCTGCTTCAGCGCAGCAATTCTGGTTCGTCTGTTCAACGAGGTTTGGTCCAATACCTCGGTCATCGGCGGATACTACGGTGAGTCGGGCAGCAAACCCTTCGTCATCGCCGCACTTCTTTTTACCGCAATCACACTGGGCTACAGCTGCTGGGGCGGACTGCGTTCTTCCCTGATTACCGACGTGCTGCAGGCCGGCCTGTTTGTGGTACTGCTGGTATTCACCATCTTCTGGATTCTGCCGGAACACCCGATGAGCGCATACCTGACCAGCGGATCCTGGAAGATGGACACCGGCGTGGACTTCGTTCTGGGTGCACTGCTGCAGTGCCTGTCCTACGGATTCCATGATGCGGTACTCACCGACCGGGGATTCATCTGCGAGGAAAAGAAAATGCTGAAGTGCTTCACCGTTGCGGGTCTTCTGGGATTCCTGGCAATCACCCTGTTCTCCCTGATCGGTGTGGACGCCATGCTTTCCGGTCTGGAAAATGTGACGGATGCGGCGCAGGCGGTGGCGCAGGGAATGGGCATTGCGGCATTCTTATTGATGGCTATCATGATGGTAATGTGCGGTGGTTCCACTCTGGACTCCACCTTCAGTTCCCTGGCGAAGCTGACCGCGCGGGATCTTCCGGCCATTCTGGGAAAGGATCCGCATGAAAAAGCTCGCTGGATTGGTATCGGATTCATGGCATTTTTCGCGGTTGTGGGCAATTTGCCGATGATTGTGGGAACCGATATTCTGGCGGCAACCACCATTTCCGGAACCATGATTATGGGGCTGGGTCCGGTTTTTCTGCTTCACGGCGCAGGTCCGATTAAGCCGACGAAAATCGGCTTCCACCTCTCCTTCTGGATCGGTATGATTCTGGGAATTGTGGACACCGTAAGCCCGGACAGCTTGGCATTTATGAATATCGGAAACGGTGCGTACGCCAACTTCCTGGGCGTGAACTTCTGGGGTGCCGTACTGTGTTGGGGTTCCTATGCAGTATGCGGTGTTGTGGCTTCCATGGCGGAGAAGACCGAAGGCCGTCCGGCATGGAAAGGAAGAACCGACGAGGAAATCGAGGCTCTGGATGCAGAGCGTAGTGCCGCCGGATGGGAAGACATCGACCCGGAAGGCATCGATGGATGAGAGCAATACCCTGGTGGGCGAATTCATGTGCCAGGGAAAGATGCAGCAGGCGGTTCGGGATCGGTATGTGAAGATGAAGGCGCAGCCGGATGCGGCACCGAACCTGGATCAGCTAATCGATAATTTCGACCGGGCCCTGTCCCATCCGGATGCGGCGGATCTGGAGAACCTCCGTCAGGAAATTTTGAAGTAGAGAAAAGGAAAGAAGGAAAAAATGGCAAGTTGTACAACTCCGAGTTACGCGAGACATAATTTCAAAGATGCAGGAAGAGCTTGTCCTGTGGATTACCGTCTGGATCCGTCGGTATGGTCCGCGGCCCCTTCCCCGGCGCACACCTTCGACACCCTGCTGGTTGTGGGCGGACTGTACGGAAACCCCTTTGCCATGGATGCAGTACAGGCAATGTTCGTAAAAGAACAGGAACGCTTGGGCGAAGGCGGCCGGGTGGGCATGGTGTTCAACGGCGACATGCACTGGTTCGACCGGACGGCAGAGGAATTTGCCCGGGTAGAAGCCGGTGCGGAGAAATATATTCCAATGGTTGGAAATGTGGAAGCAGAGGTTCGAAGAACGGAAGATGTGGGCGTGGGCTGCGGCTGCGCCTATCCGGATTGCACCGATGATACCAGCGTGAGCCGCTCCAACCGAATTCACCATATGATGAAGGAAGAAATCGGGAAACATCCGGAATTGATTGCGAAGCTAAAGGATCGGCCGGCTCACATGGTCGCTCAGGTGGGCGATTGCAAAATCGGAATCACCCACGGGGATGAGAAGCTGCTGGGGGGCTGGGACTGTGCCATCGAGCAGCTGGAGGATGTGCTTCGCCAGGGAGAACTGTCCGATTTTATGGAAGAAAACGGAATCGATATTTTCGCTACCACCCACACCTGTGCGGCAGTGGCCGGAAAACTCCGGGGCGGTGTGGTAATCAATAACGGTGCGGCGGGACTTCCCACCTTTGAGGGGCAGCAGTTCGGCGTGCTCACCCGAATTGCGGCAACACCGGAGGAGGATGCCATCTACCGGGCGGAATACAAGGGACTTTATATCGAAGCGGTTCCCGTTCGCTATGATCAGGCGGCTTATGTGGAATGGTTTGACCGGCTGTGGAAACACAACTCTCCGGCAGAGGTTTCCTATCGCAATCGTATTCTGAACGGTCCGGCCTGCACCATCGGAAACGCGCTCCTGGGCGGATTCGTGGTTTCACCCGCGTACCGGGAAGAGGCATATCCGGAGGGAAAACCGGCGTCACCCCAGGATCTGGAAGATGCGATGGCGCGGATTATGTATTTTGAGGATATGGTTCCGAAGGCGGAGTATTTGGAGACGCGGCCGGAGCTGTCCACGATTCAGGTGAATGTGGGAAAGAAGTGCAATCTGTCCTGCGAGCACTGCCATGTGGGCGCCGGCCCGGATCGGAAGGAAGTGATTTCCCGGGAGACGTTGCAAGCGGTGTTGGATGTGGGGGTTCGGTACGGATTCCGGACGATTGATATCACCGGCGGGGCGCCGGAAATGGCGCCGGACTTCCGGTGGTTCATCGAAGAGGCGACGCGGCTGGGATTCAGGGTGATGGTTCGGACCAACCTGGTGATTCTGAAGGCGCCGGCATATCGGGAATTGATTCGGAAATATTGGGAGCTGGGGGTAACTGTGATTGCCAGCCTTCCGAATTTCAGTGAATCGGAGGCAGACAGTCAGCGGGGCGACGGCGTGTTCCGTCAGAGCATTGAGGTGCTTCGGGAGCTGAATGCTGTGGGCTACGGTGCGGAAATGGAAAGTGAGGAATCGGGTGAGCAGAAACCGGAGCTGAACTTGGTGTTCAACCCGCAGCGGGATATTCTGCCGCCAGATCAGGACGAGCTGGAGAATTTGTACCGGAAGGAGCTTCGAAAATACGGGGTGGAATTCAACCGGCTGTATGCGGTGACGAACAATCCAATCGGCCGGTACGGGTGTCACCTGCTGCGGAACGGAATCTACCAACAGTACATGGATATGCTGCTGGATGCATTCAATGAGGAGGCCTGTGAGAAGATGATGTGCCGGGATCAGATCAGCGTAGGTTATGACGGAAGAATCTATGACTGCGACTTCAACCAGGTGATGAATATGCCATGCCGGAACGAAGACCGGGATCTGACCATCTATGATCTGGCTGGGGGAAAAATTAATTCGCTTCAGCGGAAGATTCGGTTCGGGGCGCACTGCTACGGCTGTACCGCCGGTGCCGGTTCCAGCTGTGGCGGCACGCTGGTGCAGGGATAAATTGTAAATTAGATTTGTCTGCGCAGCGTCACCAGAACCACGATGCCGGCCGCCGAGCTTTCCTCCACCGTCACCGCGCCGCCGTGAAGCGCCGCGATTTCCCAGACCAGAGAAAGCCCCAGTCCGACACCGCCGTGTTCCCGGCTCCGGGACTTGTCCACGCGGAAGAACGGCTGGAAAATGCTCTCCCGGTACTGCTCCGGAATTCCTAAGACCGTATCTGCCACGCGGAGCTGAATAAGCCTTTCATCCCCAGTGATGGAAATGGTAACGGCGCCATCGGGACGATTGTACCGGATGGCGTTTTCCGTGAGGTTGAAAAGCATCCGGTAGACCAAGGTGTCGCTTCCGATCATCCGGGCATTCCCCTCACATTTTTCCAAACATTCATCCGATTGTCTATAATATACCCTACCCGTATAAAATTTCCGTTAACTTTCCTTTCTTAACGAAGATTTTATATCCACCTTTCCAACTTCTTCAAAGGTGGTGTTTTACCGGCCCTTCTGCAAGTGGGTGTACCCGCTGGGCGCCTTCTACGGACTGATGAACAAGGTGGTCCTGTTGGGCGTTGAAGTGGACCGGGGAAAATGCGTCACCGTATGTCCTGTCGATGCCCTGGCCTATGGGTGCGGCTTCGGAAGTGACGGAAAAGAAATGAAAAAAGAAACAGAAAAATGAAGACGAAAATGAAGAAAATGATGATGCTGGCGGTGGCGGCGGTTCTGATGCTGTCCCTGGCGGCGTGCAGCGGGAAAAGCAGCAACAGCAAGGAACCAAGCAATCTGGACGAGGCGGTTGCCATGTATCAGGAGCTGATGGAGCAGGAGAATCAGATTTTTGTAAAGAATAAGAAGTTGTGGGCAGCATCACATCCGACGAACAGAAAAAAGCGCTGAACGACTTAATCGAACAGGCGATGAAAAAAAGTGAAGAATCAAAAAGAGGAGCGTTTGCACCGGCAAATGCTCCTCTTTCACTATATCGCAAATTTTTCGTATTCGGGTTGGGCGGCAGACCCCACGTTGTGTCCGGGATGTTTCACAGCCATCCCCATGGAATCTGCCGGTTCGTTTCCGCCGGAAACCGGCAGAACGAGTCGTATTATATCACAGGTATCTTACCGTGCCAACACTTAATTCTCCCTGGCATCGTCAATCAGCAGCCGAATGCAGTGATATAGGTACGGCTTGTACTCTTCGAAGCTGACCGGATCCTCGCTAATCAGGACGCTGTAGCAGGTGGAGTTCACCATTTCAATCAGCGTATAAATCAGAATGTCCGGATTCTTCAGGTGCACGTGATCCCGCTCAATCAGCAGGGAAATGAAATCCTTGAAATTGATGACATCGGAATTCTTCTCCTCAATGCGGCTGTTCAGGAACAGACCCCAGCTGAGATTCTTGGATACGAACCGCAGCAACGTCAGATCTTTCGACAGATAATTCAGAATGAAATCTGCCACGAAGATGAACCGGTCCGCCACCCCCACCTTTCGATTGGCGCCCAGGCTTTCCTCCATCGCGTTAACGGCCTTGGTGAGAATCTGGGAAGCCTTAATCACAATCAGCTCATCCCGCACCGCCTCCTTGCTGTCGAAATAGAGATAGAACGTGCCCTTCCCCACTCCTGCTTTCAGCGCAATGTTCATAATCGTCGTGCTGGAGAAGCCCTTCGTGGTGAAAAGCTCATAGGCCGCGTCCAGGATGTCCTGGCGTTTTTTATTTTTCTTCATATCCACTTTTGTCATAACTACACCCTTGGTAAAAAAAGATCCGTTCGGTTTAACGTTACCGATTTTTCTATAATATACCATTAAGTGAAGGATTCGTCAAGAATAAAATGACCAACGGTCAAGTGTTCGAAACCCTTATATATAAAGTGTTTCGAAAATTGAACAAAGGAATTTTGTAAAAAATTTATCTCAAATATTGACTGCTGGTCATTCCTGTGCTAGTATACTGGCAGATGAAATGACCGTCGGTCAATTTAGATATGCGAAACTATTTTTATAGGGGGATGCAAGAGATGAAATTCGGCAAAGTAGTTGTGAAGCTGAGACACGCAATCCTCGTAATAGCATTGATTTTAATCATTCCGTCAGCAATCGGAATGGCGAAGACTCATGTTAATTACGATATGTTGTCCTACCTCCCGAGCGATATGGAAAGTGTAAAGGGTCAAGACCTGTTGATGGACGAGTTCCACAAAGGCGGCTTCTCCATTCTCGTTCTGGAGAATATGAAGACGGACGATGTGACAAAGCTGAAGAAGGACATTAAGAAGGTGGATCATGTGGAATCCATCGTGAATTTGCAGGACGTGGTGAATCCATCCATTCCGATTGCCATGTACCCGAAGGTGGTGCAGGACAATATCAATAACAAGAATGCAACGATGCTGGTAACATTCTACGATACGGGAATTTCGGATGAGCATACGCTGAATGCCGTGGATCAGATTCGAAAGATGAGCAACAAGGATACGTATGTTGCCGGAATGACGTCCATGGTTCTGGATTTGAAGAATATTGCGGAGACGGAAGAAATCAAGTACGTAGCGGTGGCAGTAGCATTGTCCCTTCTGGTAATGATGCTGTTGCTGGACTCCTATGTGGCGCCGTTCTTGTTCCTGCTGAGTATCGGACTGGCAATTCTGTACAACATGGGATCCAATATCATGTTCGGAGAAATTTCCTACATCACCAAAGCCATCGCGGCGGTGCTGCAGCTGGGCGTGACCATGGACTATTCCATCTTCCTGTGGCACAGCTATATGGAAAAGCTGGATGACGGAATAGAGCCGAAACCGGCCATGGCAGAGGCCATCAATGCAACGTTGATTTCTGTGACAGGAAGCTCCGTTACGACAATTGCCGGTTTCCTGGCATTGTGTTTCATGACCTATAAGATGGGCATGGACCTTGGATTGGTTATGGCGAAGGGCGTTGTCTTTGGTGTAGTGTGCAGCGTTACGGTGCTGCCGGTGATGATTCTGTTCTTTACAAGAACGTTGCAGAAGACTCGTCACAAGACCTTAATCCCAAGTGCCGACAGATTGTCTCACAAGCTCACATCTCGGTATGGAATTTACATCCTGTGCTTTGGACTCCTGTTAGCTCCGGCACTGTATGGATATGCTCACACGAATACATCTTACGATTTGACGAAGATGGTGGTGGGAGACGGCAAGGATATCGATAAAGAGATGGTTCCGTTCTATACTGCAAATAAGAAGCTATCGAAAGATTTCGGAATCAATACCTCCTATATCATCATCGCAGATGCGAATATGTCGGCGAAAGATGGCCGGTCCATGAGTGAGGAAATCAAAGACGTGAAGGGCGTGAAGAGCGTTCTGGGTGTGGACGGAATGCTGGGTTCTGCGATTCCTCGGAACATGCTTCCGGATGAGCTGAACAACTCCATGCGGTCCGACAAGCACCAGATGATACTGGTGAACTCGAAGTATCGGATTTCTACCGACAAGGTAAATCGTCAGGTGACACAGGTCAACAGTATCGTTCACAAGTACGATAAGAACGGATCGGTTATTGGTGAAGCGCCGTCTACGAAGGACTTGATTCAGCTGACGTCCAAGGACTTCCAGGTCGTTAACTGGATTTCCATCGGACTGGTGTTCCTGATTATTTTCTTCGTATTGAGCTCGATATCACTACCGTTTATACTGATACTTGTAATCGAGTTAGCCATATACATCAACATGGGAATCTGTGGATTCACCGGAGTGGAGCTTCCGTTCCTGGTTCCGGTATGCGTCACCACCATTCAGCTGGGTTCCACGGTGGACTATGCGATACTGATGTCCACTCGGTACAAGACCGAACGAATGGGCGGGCGGAGCAAGCGAGAGTCCATTGATATCGCCGTGCGGACGTCGATGCCGTCCATCATGACCAGTGCACTGGGCTTCTTCGCATCCACCTTCGGAGTGTCGAAGTATTCCAACGTATACTTGATCAGCACCATGTGTTCGCTGATGGCCAGAGGTGCGATTATCAGTATGATCACGGTGATTTTCCTGCTGCCATCCATGCTTATGGCATTCGATCGTATAATTTGTAAAACTACAAGGGGCATGAAAGGATTGAACAATGAGAAAGCTTAACAACAAAATCAAGAAAATCGGCGCCCCGATTCTTGCGGGCGTTCTGGCATGCAGCACAGCGTTGTTTTATGTGCCGCAGATGAATGCAGTCCATGCAGATACGGAGAAGTCCATCAATGAGAACTTCCCGGAGATGCTGAAGACCGCACAGACCGGCGATAAATCCGAGACCGTGTACGCGGTAATGGACGCCGATGGCAATACAACCGATGTTTCGGTAAGCGAGTGGCTGAAGAATGAGGGCAAGTCCAACAACCTCAGCGATTACTCCAATCTGAAGAACATCAAGAACACCTCCGGCGACGAGAAGATGAGCCGGGACGGCAACAAGCTGGTGTGGGCCGCAAAGGGCAAGGACATCCACTACACCGGAGACTACGACGGGGAGCTTCCGGTAAAAGTAAAGGTCAGCTACTATCTGAACGGCACGAAGGTTTCCGCCGGTGAAATCGCCGGCAAGAAGGGCAATGTAAAAATCCGTTTCGATTACGACATCAACGACAGCGTAAAAGAAAACGGCTACAGTTTGACTCGTCCGTACGCAATCGTCAGTGCGGTCGTGCTGAGCAACGACAACTTCACCAACGTCACCGTAAACAACGGTAAGGCGGTAAACGACGGAAACAGCACCGCCGTTGTGGGAATCGCTCTTCCGGGAATGAGCGACAACCTGCAGATTGACGAGCTGGACATTCCGGACCACGTAACCATCAACGCAAAGACCACGAATTTCGAAATCGACGGAACCTACACCGTAGCGGATTCCGGTTTCATGAATGATGTGGATACCACGAAATTGGACGACGCCACCGGTCAGGTTGACGAGCTGGAAAGCGCGCTGGACAAGCTGTCCGATGCTTCCAAAAAGCTGGTGGACGGAAGTTCCAAGCTGGCCAAGGGTGCCAATAAGCTGGCGGACAGCTCCTCTCAGATTGAAGAAGGAACCGGAGACCTGAAGCAGGGAACCGGAGACCTGAAGACCGGCGTGAAGGACTTGTCCGACGGTGCGGATAAGCTGGTAGCCGGTGCCCAGGACCTGTCTTCCGGGACCACTCAGATGAAAGAAGGAACGGAGGCGCTGAATTCCAGAGTGAATGGTGCGGACGGACTGGCTGGTGATAACGGCAGCGCCAAGAAACTCAGTGCCGGAGCAGCTCAGGTGGATGCCGGAATCAAGCAGATGGGCGTAGCGCTTGCGGCACAGAACGACAAGCTGGCACAGACTGCGAAATCCATCAGCGACAATCTGGACGGCGTGAATACCGAGAAGGTAAACGCTCCATCCTCCGCCGATGTGGACAGCGCTCTGGAAATAGCCATCAAAGCGGCAGAGGCTTCCGGAGATCAGGACACCATCAATGCATTGAAGAATGCAAAAGAAAAGCTGGGAACATACGAGACAAACGTAAACGATACGGTTTCTTCCGTGAATACCGACAAGCAGAAGATTACTACCGCAAATCAGACGGCGAAGGCAATGTATCAGAGCATTGCGTCTTCTTCCAATGATGACTTAAAGAAGCTGCAGGACGGTGCGGATGAATTGAAGGCCGGAACTCAGGCTTTGGATACCGCCGTCAATGTAGGAGGTACAAAGGTTCCGAGTCTGTCGAAGGCCGTGGCCGGACTGAATTCCGGTGCCGCACAGCTGGATGCAGGCGTGAACGGATATACCGACAAGGACGGAAAGTTCCATCCGGGCGCACTTCTGGGCCTCCAGAGCCTGCAGGCGGGAATCAAGGTCGATACTAAGGATAAGACCAGCCTGGTAACCGGCGTGAATAAGTTGGATGCCGGAGCCGGAAAGCTGGTGACCTATATGGGACAGCTGACGGAAGGTGCGGAGACTTTGTCTGACGGTGCGGATACTTTGGCAAGCGGAATGGCAACGTTCAATAAGACCGGAATCCAGAAGCTGGTGTCCACCATGAAGGATTCGGATATTAAGAGCATGGTGAACCGGGTAAAGGCAACTTTGGATGCCGCTTCCGATGGTTCCTTCATCGGCGGAAAGCAGGACGGTCAGAGCGGAGAGAGCAAGATCATCTTCAAGACCGACGAGGTAAAGAAGGCAAGCAAATCCGATAAGTAGGACCTGCCGGACAATTAAGCAAGTAGAGGGCGGAGCAGTCGCAATTCATGTGCGGCGGCTTCGCCCTTTTCTTTCTAATGGGGCGAAGAAACCGTCCCTTCTGCAATGACTGATTACCGGCGCCCATGTTGGCGTCACCCTCCCGGCAAAGCCTTTGTTTTCCGTCGGGCCACGCCAACAAGACCTGCCTTTCCCACGCTGGCGGCGCCCATGTTGGCGTCGCCCTGCCCGCAGAGCCTTAATCCTTCGTCGGGCCACGCCAACAAGGCCCGCCCTTTCCTGCACTGCCGGCGCCCATGTTGGCGTCGTCCTGCCCGCAAAGCCTTAATCCACCGTCGGGCCACGCCAACAAGGCCCGCCCTTTCCCGCGCTGCCGGCACCCATGTTGGCGTCACCCTGCCGGCAAAGCCGTAATCCATCGTCGGGGCACGCCAACAAGGCCTGCCCTTTCCCGCGCTACTGGCGCCCATGTTGGCGTCACCCTGCCGGCAAAGCCTTTGTCTTCCGTCGAGCCACGCCAACAAGGCCCGCCCTTTCCCGCGACGCCGGCGCCCATGTTGGCGTCGCCCTGCCCGCAGAGCCTTTGTCTTCCGTCGAGCGACGCCAACAAGGTCCGCCCTTTCCGCGGTAGCGGCACCGGCGCGCAACCGGGCGGCGGAGCGTAGGATTCAAAATTTTCTCAAAATATTTTGAAATAAGCTTTACATATTACTTAATATGATATATAATATAGACAGTTGATAAGGAAACGAATCAGCGAGTAATGGGCAAGCATAGAAAGGAGGTTATCATGGACGAGATGGACAAAAAAGAAATCAAGGAAGTTATTGAATGGTGCGATGAAAAAGGGCACAGCGAACACGAAATTCTGGAATTAATCCGAAGAATCGTCGGAGTAAATCAAAGAGAAGAAGAATAAAAAAAGAAGCCCAGCTTGAAAAGCTGAACTTCTGAATCAACAAGGGTGTCAGGCTTGCCACTGGCACCCCCAAAACCTATAATTATTATAACAGGAACGGGAAAAATGACAAGCGAAAAAAAGTTTGACCAAATAAAATACCAAAACGAATACAACCGAAAAAATTATGACCATATCAATATCATGGTTGCCAAAGGAAAGAAAGATATCGTAAAAGCGAAAGCCAAGGAAAAAGGCGAAAGCATGAGTGAATACATATGGAAAGCCGTAGAAAAAAGGCTGTTAGAAGATGAATAAGTTAGTTGACCGCCGAAAGGCGGTTTTTTATTTGAAAAAATGAAAGGAGCAAGAATGAAATCAGAAAAACAGCTCTAGAAGAGAAAGGAGGTGATTAAGTGAATACGCAAATTATTATTACCCCGGCGGGGGTGCTATGGGTGGCCAGTGCCATCGTGTCCATTTCCGCTGCTGCCGGCGTGTTAATCCGGATTTATAAACATTTTCGGAAACCCGGGGAAACCCAGGACCACCGCATTGCGGAACTGGCTGCCGGCGCCCATGTTGGCGTTGCCCTCCCGGCAAAGCCTTTGTTTTCCGTCGGGCCACGCCAACAAGGCCCGCCCTTTCCCGCGCTGCCGGCGCCCATGTTGGCGTCGCCCTCCCGGCAAAGCCATAATCCTTCGTCGGGCCACGCCAACAAGCCCAGCCCTTTCCCACGCTGCCGGCACCCATGTTGGCGTCGCCCTGCCGGAAAAGCCTTTGTCTTCCGTCGGGCCACGCCAACAAGCTCCGCCTTTTCTCGCGCTGCCGGCGCCCATGTTGGCGTCACCCTGCCTGCAGAGCCTTAAGTCTTCGTCGAGCCACGCCAACAAGACCGTCCGGAAACCCACTTGGCGAGTGAATAATCTTTTATAAGAAAAATTTATTTGAAAGCCCGCGCCTTCATGGTAGAATAAGGCAAGTATGTGCGTGACTTAGTAAATATGTGACTTAGTAAAGAGAAAGGGGTGCAGCAATGAGAAAGCGGAACCTGCTGATATTCACGCTGGTTGTTGTACTGATGATCGCAATGTCCGCACCGGTTTTCGCCGGCAGTCAGGGCGACCGGCCGGAACATAAAAAGACTCATACGGATAAGGTCTATGCGGCAAAAAAAGGCTCCATTTCGGTGGATACCCGCCTTCGGATTCGGGAAGACCGGGCGCATGTTCGGGTCCGGGTGAATCAGGGTGCCGCAAAGAAGACCACGCTGTACACTACGGTGTATCTGCTGAAATCTTCGAAAGGTCACTGGACCACCGTGGCCAGGTGGACCGGACGGGCCAATGGGAGAACCTTGAACCTGACCCGCAAGCGGAAGATTGTAAAGGGGCGGTACATGGTAAAAAGTGTTTCCACCGTCCGAAGCGGCCGGGGCAGCGATACCTTGGTGGATTACAGCAAGGAGCGTTCCTGCAGGAAAAGATAAAAAACAATTGAAAACCCCCGGCAGAGGGAAAAGCGTAATCGCTGACCCTGCCGAGGGTTCGTGTTTTATTGGAAATATAGATTAGTCATCCGTCATGCGGTCGATGGAGTTCTCCGCATCCAGCATTCCGCCGGACAGGATGTTCAGAGCGGCTTCGTTCTTGTCGTCGTCCATGTCTTCCACAACCCATACGCCTTTTTCCTTCGTCAGATGGAAGGTAGCGGTCTTCTTGTATTCCTTCTTCTTCAATGCGGAAATTTGCCGGTGCAGCTTTTCGCTCATCACCTTGCTGACCTGCTCGTCGGAAGCGTTGGAGTTGTACAAATCCATGGCTCCGGCAAAGAAATCTTTGAAACCGGCCACGAATGCGTCGCCCATCTTGTAGGTGGTGATATCTACTTTTACCGTGGCCTCATCGCCGTTAATCTCTTCCTCACCGATTTTGTATTCGAAATCGATCAGTCTTGGGTAGAAGTCGTCGGTGAGCACCTTGTTCATTGCGGTGTCCATGCCTTCTTCGTCATCGTCGTCGTCCCAAGCTTCGGCGCCCAGATCAAAGGTACTCTCTTCGTATACCTTCTTGATAGCATCCTGATCCTCATCCTGAATTCCTTTAAGGAACTGATCCATCGTCTTCGATGGGGTCACCTCCGGTTTGGATGAGGAAGAACCGCAGGCACACAGCAATACCAGTGTGCTCAGCAAAATCACAGATATTAATCTCTTCTTCATTTAATACTCCTTTCGTTATTAGAAACGGTATCCCGTTCATGTTCAACTTGAATTGATATAACCTTACACTATTACCGGGAGGATATCAAGAAAGGCGGGTGAAAATTAAGAAAAGCTTTCGGAAATCTTAAGAAAGTGACAAAAAACGAAACCGGCATTTGCATGCCGGCCTCGCCAAAGAAAGGAAAATATATATATATCCATGGGAGTTGCCGCCTGTGCACCCCCGGATGGAAGGCTAGAATGTGGAGAAGAAATCCTCGATGGAATCTTCCCAGCTGTCATCCTGATCCGGAACACTGCCCTGGTGGCTTCCGGAGGAGTCCTGAGACTGCCCGCTGTTTCCGGAACGGGAATCCGAGGAGGAATCGTTGCTTCCGGAATTGCCGGACGAATCGGAACTGCTTTTGGTTCCGCTCTTGATGATATTTTTAATGATGGAATCCACCTCATCAATCGGAATGGCGAACCCGATGTTGTCGATGGACGCCTCTGAGGAAGAACTGCCGGAGGAGTATTTGGCATTGGTGATGCCGATGACCTCTCCGTACAGGTTGAACAGCGGGCCGCCGGAATTGCCGGAGTTGATGGCCGCGTCAGTCTGAATCAGCTTCATGGTGTTGTTCTGAGAAAAAGTCACTTCCCGGTTCAGGGCGCTGATGGCGCCGGAGGTCAGGGAGAAAGTGAGTTCGCCCAGCGGATTTCCAATGGTCACCACTTCGTCCCCCACGTTTGCGCTGGAGGACTTGCCCAGTGTCACCGCCCGGAGCCCGGTGGCGTTGATTTTCAGCACTGCCACGTCGTAACTCTCGTTGTAGCCCCGCACCGTCGCCTCGTAGCTTTTGCCGTTGTTGGTGGAAACCGTGATGGAATCCGCCCCCTCGATTACGTGGTAGTTGGTGACGATATATCCATTGGATGAAACGATGAAGCCGGAACCGGAAGCCGCGGACTCCGTGGAGTAACCGAACATGTTCCGGGTGGTGGATTTGGTGGAGATTCCCACCGTCGCATCCACGTTCTTGGCGTAGACCTGCGCCGCCGTCATCTTTTTGCCGGTATTCACGCTTTTCACGCTCACCGTCCGGTCTCCGCCGTTCCCTTCCAGCAGGGTAGCAGCACCGGTGCGCTCGGCAATCATGGCACCCCCAAAGCCGGAGGCACCGCCGATGAGTGCGCAACTCAGCACCGCGGCGATGGTCCGTTTCCTAAAAGAATGTTCTTTCGGCCGCTTCTGCCGAGGCGGTCGGCTGTTTTTATGGTCATCCCGATTCTCGTCATTCGGATTGATCAGAATGAAGTCGGTGTTGGATTCGTTGAAATTATTATTCATGGGGAATCCTCCTTCATTATCGTGTTGCATTTGATAGTACCAATATACTGAAAAAAACTTAAAGTGAACTTAAAGGAATATAAAAACTTTGAAAAGGAAATTGCAGGTTCAATCATATTTTCATCATAAAAACCGCCTCATGTATGCTATAATAATACGGTCATTTTATAGGAAGTCACTTGTAGGATAGAAAGGCAGTGGATGTTGAGAGGATTTATCGGAACAATGAAAGCGGGAAGAATTGCTGTTGCTGTGGTCGTAGTGATGATCATGGTCTTTTCGACTCTTCCGACGTATGCTCTCCCAACGAAGGACACCGTGCGCCAGCCGGGCAAGGTGTCGTCTAACCGCGCTTTCTATGGAATTGACGTTTCCGTATGGCAGGGAAACATCGATTGGCAGAAGGTGAAGCATGCCGGAGCGGATTATGCATTTGTCCGTGCCGGAGCCACCGGACAGAATTCCTTTGAAATGATTAAGGATCGCACCTATGAAAAGAATATGGACGAGGCGGCAAAGGCCGGAGTGGCCCGGGGCGTGTATTGGTACTCCCAGGCGACTACCACGGAAGAAGCGGTAATCGAGGCAAAGGAAGTATGCAAGTATGCCGAGGGCAGAAAGCTGGAGCTTCCGATTGTAATGGATATGGAGTTCTCCAACGGCAGATTGGATGCGGCGTATGCAGGCTGGGTTTCGGAAGGCGGATCCGTCAATGCCCGGAAGCAGCTGACCCTGATTGCCGACGCATTCCTCAATTACTGCAGGGATCACGGATATACCACCTGCCTGTACGTGTCGCAGAGCTTGACGTCTAAGACGTCCGGTGTGGATGTGGCGAAGCTGGTGAAGGACGGCCACGAGCTGTGGATTGCGCAGTACAATATTAACAACACTTCCTCGGAAGATTATACCTACTGGCAGTACAGCAGTATCGACCGCATCTCCGGAATTCGGGGCAGAGTGGACTCCAACTATATGTACATTCCGAAAAATAAAAACACCAACGGCAACAAGAAGATGGAAGCCACCATGGATTACGAGCAGCTGGCGTATACCGGCAATCCGGTGGAGCCGGAAGTGACCGTTCAGGATGGCGTGACGAAGCTCACGGAGAATCAGGACTACACTCTGGTGTACGCAAAGAACATCCGCAAGGGCACAGGCTATGTCATCGTAAAGGGCAAGGGCAAGTATTGCGGATATACGGAATGCGTTCCGTTCCGGATTGGCAGCAAGACCATCGAGAAAGAAGAGAGAGCCAATGAGGTAACGGATGTGGTTACTTCGGAGGTTAACGGAAAGACCCAAGTAAAGTTCACCGCAGCGGAGAGCAACGTGGGTAACTATCGAGTATTCTACAGGGATTCCAACAGTGAGGAATGGCAGCACGTGGATACCAACCGGACGGAAGTGTTCCTGAACGGCGAACAGAGTCAGGTGAAGGTCGCTACGGTGAAAGAAAACAAGGTCATTGCGACGGCGACCCCGAAGAACAACAAGAAGACCGATATTATCGATAAGGCCGTTCAGAACGACACCGAACTTTCCGGTGTAAGCAAAGAGAAGACGAACAAGGTGCGACTGATTGATAAGGAGGTAAGCAACGATGTCACAACAAGTTCCGGAAAGAACTAGCCTTCGTGACCACCTTTCATCCGCACACGAGAAATGGCGAGAACATTCCCGTTTTCGCCGACTTTCCAAGAAGAAGAAAATTATAGTAGGAATGCTGGTGTTTCTGGTATTCCTTCTATTTCTTTTGAGCGCAACGCTGAACCGCTATAACGGATACAATATTCTGTTGTTGGATCGGTATGTATCCTTCGATATGCCGGAGGAAGATACCTTGACGGCGAAGGAATGGAAAAAATTGGTGAAATCCGCAGAGGTAAGCAAGTATCCGGAAGCGCAGCTGAAGCGAGAAGAGAAGTACATCACCAGTCAGTACCACAAGCGGATTAAGGAATACGGATTGACGTATAAGGAATACCTGAAGGAGTCGGATTTGACGGAATCGGAATTCCAAGCGCAGGTGGAGAAGCTGGCAAAGGAGAATGTGAAGGAGAAGCTGATTCTTCATTCCATTTCCAGAGAAAAGAAGATTTACGTTTCTTCCGAGGAGATGAAGGCGGCAAAGCAGCAGCTGATGAAAGACCGAGGAGCAACCAGTGAGGCGGATTACAAGAAAATTGCCGGCGAGACTCTGGACGAGCACGCAGAGGAGATTGACTTGGAATCGAAACTCCTGTACGGAAAGATTGTAAAAAATTAACAGGGAGACGGAGAGGTATGAATCATTCCTCATTCACCGGAAATACACATTTAGACGAACAGCAGCGAGCGGCCGCAGCGGATTGCAGCGGAAGCTCGCTGCTTCTTGCTGTGCCCGGAAGCGGGAAAACCACCACGCTTCTGGCCCGCCTGGAGAACCTGCTTCGTTCCGGCGTGCCGGACACCTCCGTGCTGGTAATTACATTTACCAACAATGCGGCGGAGGAAATGAAGCAGCGGTTCCGGCGGCAGTACGGAAATAATCGGGTGGATTTTATGACCATCAACAGCTTCTGCTACCGCGTAGTTTGCTTTTATGCGGACAAAACAGGACGGCAGAAACCGGAAGATTTGACGGACACCGGGCTGCTTTTGCGCCGGATTCTCGTGGGCGTGGCGGGAGATTCTTTTCCCGGGGAGAGCGACATTCGGGAATTCGCGCAGAAGATCACCTATATCAAAAACATGCAGCTTTCGGAGGGGGAGATTGAGAAGCTTCGAATCGGAGATTACCCGGCGAAGCCCCTGTATGACGCTTACGTCCGGAGCATGAAGGCGCAGAACGCCATGGATTACGACGATCAGCTGGTGTATGCCTGCAAATTCCTGGAGAAGGTGCCGGGGGTGCGGAACCATTACCGGCGGAAATATCCTTATGTGATGGTGGACGAGGCGCAGGATACCTCGTGGCTGCAGCATCGGATTCTGCAGATTCTCACGCAGGACGGGGGAAATCTGTTCATGGTGGGGGATGAAGATCAGAGCATCTACGGTTTTCGGGCGGCGTACCCGGAGGCACTGCTGGATTTTCAGCGCCATTATCCCGGGGGTAAAGTGTATCGGCTGGAGACCAACTACCGGTCCGGAAAGGACATCGTAGCCCTGGCGGATCGATTTATTCGGCACAACCGAAAGCGATACGATAAAAACATGAAGCCCGCGGCGGAGTCTTCCGGCCGAGTTCGGGTGGAACCGGTGGCGCGGCGGTCCGATCAGTATCGGCAGATTGCCGACTGGATTCGAGAGGATCCGGAGCGGGAAACGGCGGTGCTCTACCGGAACAACGACAGCGCCATCCCTCTGATGTATCACCTGAGAAATGCCGGGATTTCATTTCGAAATCGGGGGCTGGATACCCTGTTCTTCAGCAGCCGGGTGGTGCGAGATGTGAAGGATATCCTTGGATTCGTCATGCATCCGGCGGACAGCGAGCTGTTCTGGCGAATTTACTATAAGCTGAATTACCGGATTTCGAAAAACGCAGTGGGAGACGCGGTGCGGCGAATGGACTTTCGGCGAGAGGATCCCATCCTGGCGGTGCTGACGGAATCACCGCTTCTGGGACGGCAAAAGAAGGAAGATCTGCAGATTCTTCGGGATAACCTGCGGGATATGCGCCTTCGGAATAACGCGAAAGAGGCGCTGCAAATGATTCGCACCGGCATTCGGTACCGGAACGAGAAGAGCGAAAAGCTTTTCGTGCTGGAAGCGCTTGCGGAACCCGCGGATACCATTGCGGATTTTCTGCAGAAGCTGTGGGAAATGGAGCAGATGATTTCTTCCGGCACCGGGAATTTGGAGTCAGCGGATGCCAAAGTGATTCTCAGCACGATTCACGGCAGTAAGGGAATGGAGTACGACCGGGTGATCCTGGTGGACGCCGTGGGGGATGTGCTTCCTTCCTCGGAAAACGACCGGGAGGAGGAACGGCGCATCTTCTACGTGGCAATCACCCGTGCCCGGGAGGAACTGATTCTTCCGGATTACGGAGACTGTTCCTCCCCGTTCCTGCGGGAATGCTTCGGCAAACTGCCGGACCGCAGCGGCAAACAAAAGGACGTGTTCCGGATGGATTCCAAAGAGTTCCGGGAGAAGGCGGCGGAATTCGTCCCGGGAGCGGAGGTCCGGAGCCGGAATTTCGGCGTGGGCGTCATCCGCTCCAACGAAGGAGACTTCCTGGAAGTGTACTTCCCGAAGGACGGGAAGACCCGCAAATTCGTGAAGAGCATCTGCATTGAGAAGGGTTCGCTACGCCTTCTTCCTCGCCAGTCCGTTCTCCAGCGCAGCCGGCAGGAAAATGCTCAGCAGGATTAATCCGCAGCCGATGATTCCCAGGAAGGTGAACCGCTCGCCCAGGAAAATCACGCCCAGAATAACCGCTGCCAGCGGGTTGGTCGCCACATACAGGCTGGCTCGCTCCGGCGTGGTGTATTTCTGTCCCACCGGCTGAATCGTGAAACCGATGGCACCGCACACCAGTGCCAGGTACAGAATCGCACCCCATTCCGGCGCAGAGGTCGGGATGGTGAAATCCTCGAAGGCGAACGCCGCCAGCAGGCTGAAGAATCCGATGAAGAACAGATGGAAAACTCCGATGTTCAGCGCGTTGTCGTCCACCGTAACCATATCCATGACCACAACGGTAATCGCGTAGCTTACCGCACCGCCGAAGACCAACAGCTCTCCCGGCGTAAATGCCAGCTTGCTGCCTTTCAGGGTCATGAGTGCGATGCCTGCGAGAGCAATCAGCGCACACAGGATATCCATGCGTTTCGGCAGCCGGCGATATACGATGGCCGCCAGCAGCGGCACGATGACCACCGACGTATTTTCAATAAAAGCAGTTGTGGAGGACGGCGTCGTCCGAAGTCCCAAGAGTTCAAACGCCATGCAGCAGAAATAGAAGAAACCCACAATTGCGCTGTGCAATACTTCCTTTTTGGTAACACTGCGAATTTGCTTATGAAAGATTAGTGCTACCACTGCAAATGAAATCAGGAAACGGATGCCGCACAGCGTGAACGGCCCAATGGTTTGCATGGCCAGTTTGCTGAACAGCAGCGACGTTCCCCGTAAAGTGAGTCCAAGCGCAATCAGCGCTTCGGCTTTTCGTTGAGTCATCTCAATACCCCCTGTAAATCCTCCGACAAAAACAATTTCTTTTAACCATAGATGTTCCGTCCATCCCCTTATGAACTGTAACATCGCTTGAATTATACCACCGCGGGGGAATCGAGGGCAATATTTTGCGCAATGAATTATTCCCGAGAAACCACCAGGATTCCGCCGCACACCAATACCAAAGCGATGAGGACGGAGCCGTTCAGCACACCGTGTTCCGACAGGATGACAGAGGAGAGCAACACGCCGGCCACCGGTGTGACGAAGTTGAACACCGTCACATGGCTCACCGGGTGGTATTTCAGCAGAACACCCCACAGGGTGTAGGCAGCGGAGGAGATGAAGGCCATGTACAGGAGCAGCAGCAAGGATGTTGGAGTTCCCACCGTCATTCGGCCGCCGAAGAGGAAGGCCACGATGGCCATGGTCAGTCCGCCGGTGAAAAACTGCCAGCCGGAAAGCAGCACCGGGTTGTGGTCTCGGGAGAAGATTTTAATCAAAATCGACGCCATGGAGGAGGCAAACACGGAAAGGAGGATGAACCCTTCCCCGTTCCAGGCGAAGCCGAAATTCACCGTCTGACCGACGGTCTCCACCAGGAGCACCCCGGAAAACCCCAGGAAGCAGCCGATGAATTTTTTTAGCGTCATTTTCTCCAGCCGGAACATGTACACCGCCAGCAGGATTGCCACGAAGGCGCCGGTCCCGTTGATGATGGAGGAGCGTACCGCCGAGGCGCGGGCCAGGCCCATATAAAAGAAGATATATTGCAGGATTGTCTGGAACAGGGCCAGCGCAGCGATGGGCTTCCAATCGGATTTCTCCGGTAAAAGCAGTTTCTTCTGCAGCAGACTGCCCGCCAGAATCACCAGAATTCCCGCCAGCGCGAAACGGCAGCCGGCGAAAAACAGCTGTCCGGGAACATCGCCGGAGGCGATGGAGAACAGGCGATAGCCGACCTTGATGCACGGGTAGGCGCTGCCCCACAGGGTGCAGCAGAAAATGGCGGTGATGATCAGCGTGGATGTTTTGGACCAGAATTGTTTCATGAGATTTTTCCTTACTATTTATATGCGTTTTTGTAACTTTTCAGACACGATGAACATTATACATCAAAGACGGTAACTTCGGTAGTGGCAGGGAGCATTCGCAAAATATGATTTGACAAGGCCTCCGGTTCGGCATATAATAAAAAGGCCGCTTTGCGAAACGGGCGGCATAGGACGAATTAAGGAGAGTAAAATGAGTAACACGATTAAAGAGAAAGCTCCGGGCTTTGCGGTCTGCTTCCTGCTGGCGCTGCCGGCATGGTTCATCGGGAAACAGTTTCCGGTGGTGGGAAGCGCGGTAATCGCAATCCTGCTGGGCATGATCATCGCCCTGTTTTGGAAGGATCAGGGAAAAGCGAAGAAGGGAATTAAATTCACCTCCAAGTACATCCTGCAGACGGCGGTCGTGCTGCTGGGCTTCGGCATGGACCTGGGCGTGGTTCTCCGCACCGGCGGACAGTCCCTTCCGATTATCATCAGCACCATCGCCACCTCACTGATTCTGGCGTGGGTGCTCCACAAAGCAATGCACATTCCGGGAAACATTTCCACCCTGGTGGGCGTGGGTTCCTCCATCTGCGGCGGATCGGCCATCGCCGCCACCGCACCGGTTATCGATGCTGACGACAAGGAGGTCGCTCAGGCGATTTCCGTCATCTTCTTTTTCAATGTGATGGCCGCCATCTTCTTCCCGATGCTGGGCGCCGCCATCGGCTTCGATACCCACAGCGGGGAAGCTTTCGGTATTTTCGCGGGAACGGCGATCAACGACACCTCCTCGGTGACCGCGGCTGCCGCGACCTGGGACAGCATGTGGAACCTGGGCGCCGAAACTCTGAACAAAGCCGTAACGGTTAAACTCACCCGGACGCTGGCGATTATCCCGATTACTCTGGGTCTGGCCATCCACCGCGCCCGCAAATCTTCCGGCTCCGGTAAAAACAATTTTAGCCTGAAGCGGGCATTTCCGATGTTCCTTCTGTATTTCGTAATCGCTTCGGTGATCACAACCCTTGCGGGTATGGCGGGGGTCTCCGCAGAAGTCTTTGCCCCGCTGAAGGAACTGAGTAAATTCTTCATCACCATGGCCATGGCCGCCATCGGTCTGAACAGCAACCTGGTGGAACTGGTAAAATCCGGTGGAAAGCCAATCGCTCTGGGCGCCGTGTGCTGGGCCGGCATCACCGCCGTGACCCTGCTGATGCAGTACGTGATGGGCATTTGGTAAGGTGAAAACCACAATTGAAAAGCGCAAACGCAAATCGAAGCGGACGTCTCCGGATGTCCCGCTTCTTTTTTTTGCGGGAAAATTAAACTGCGAATCGAATGACAGAAACAGTAGTGTGAAGAACTGATTGAAGAATTAAATGAATTGGAATATGACTCCGGAAATTACAATCAATGTAAACAAGGAGCTGGAAGAGCTGAACAAAGAAACACAGGATAAGCTGAAGAAGGTCAGCGACAAGTCTTACACCGGCAAATGGTTTGCCGTTAAGAAGGTAAAAGTAAAATAACATCATTCATAAGGACACCGAGAATATGTAAATCAAGCGAGATGCCGAGGTGTATACTTCGGCATTTTGCGTTCAGTTCTGTGAAATGACTTTTACAACTAACTTTTCGAAAAAAGTTTTAAAAAGTTGTTGACAAGTGCCCGTAACGCGCGTATAATCTTATCTTGTCGTCACCGAAAAGCGAACGCTTCTCGGAGGCGCAGCGTGCAGGCTCCAAGCCTTTCGTGGCATTGGATGCGCTCGTGAGCACTGAAAACTTTTTAAAAAAGTTTGAAAAAGTGCTTGACAAGAGCCGACTGAAGCGCTATAATGAATAAGCTGTTTCGAATGAGACAGCGAGAACCTTGAAAACTTCATAGTGCAGAACCGGTCAAAGACGGAACACATTTCGATGGAGATTCTGTCTAAGATCAGTATAAGAGACAAACGATGTACAAATGACTTTAAGTCATACACTGTAATCGGATGTCCCTGTACAATTCTAAACACAAACAATAATGATTCGGAAACGAGTCGAGACGCGAACGCGTCATCTTAAATCAGGATTGATTTGAGCAGCGAAAGCTGAACAGATACTATTTTATAAAGAGTTTGATCCTGGCTCAGGATGAACGCTGGCGGCGTGCCTAATACATGCAAGT
>OLOB01000387.1_pt1 | contig 36545 bp, 19 predicted proteins | sample 1671911 | NCBI WGS metagenome assembly OLOB01 (sample SAMEA3136625, study PRJEB25190) | human gut metagenome | biome: human gut; feature: human-associated habitat; material: faeces | place: Austria | collected 2013
GCTACGCCCCTGCGACCCCATTTTTATCAACGATAGAGGTTTATCGACAGTCTGAGCTGACCGGTGTCTGTAGGGCACCGGTCAGTCAGTTTGTAGAAAGAGTTTTTTGTTTAATGTGCTTATGTTATATCGTTCAGCTTTGACTATGACAACAGGCTACCGATAGTTCTGTTTATGGGGCAGTGCTTCTCGGGTTCGCTGTTCAAATTAATACACTTGGCGATATGAAAGAGGGATGGTGGGGGTTTGGGAGGGTTGGGGTGGGGCGAGGGATTATTGTCCTTTTGCGATGGTCGTGGGGATAGAGAGGTTAGGTGCAACGGGAGGGGCAAGCCCGCTCCCCTACAAAAAGTGGGTGGGATAATGCGGATGTGAAACCAACAGAGCGTTCATTAATAGGCAAGGGTGGTGGTGCGGAGCGGTGGGGTAGTGCTTGGTGATATATTTCACCTGACCGGTGGGTGTAGGGTGCGGTTTTTTGTATTATGAGCCGCATTTATGACCGTTTGCGCCGTTATAACAACCGTTCGTGCCAAAAAGTTGAAATCGCAAAGCGAATGAGTTATGATATAATTATAAAATTATAAGGGGGAGAGGTATGCTCATCTGCGTTTACGATACCGCAAACGAGGCGGAGATACTGAAAGCGAAAATAACACAGATCGCAACGGCGGCATATCGAAGAATTGCCTACAGGGTATGTCAGAGGTATGAGAGCTTTGTGACGGAGTGTAAGACGGCTGACCTTATAATCGTGCTTGCCGATGGAGCGGACGGTATGGAGGGCGTTATTGCGGCGAAGAATGCCGACAGGGATACGCCTGTAATATGGCTGTCGGACGATGAGGGATTCGGGGCGCAGTCATACAGGCTTGGCTGTACCTATTTCCACAAGAAGCCGATACCGCTTGAAAAGCTGAAGGAGGCACTGCATAAGTGCAGGTGCATGGCATAAGCACGGGTAAATCTACAGGAGGAAAAACATGAAGAAAAAATTTGTACGGCTCATAAGTGCGGTGCTGTCTGCGGCAATGACGCTGACGGCTGTACCGTTATCGGCATTTGCCGAGGGCGAGACACATACGCATGACGGCGAGAGCAATGTCATCACGACACCGCTTGATTTCAGAGAAAAGAAGGCGGACGAAAACGGTGTCGGCTGGAGCTGGGATTATGACACAAAGACGCTGACGCTTGACGAAGTGAACATTCAGGCGACAACAGACAGTATGAGCGTCGTAACAGTCCCCGACGGTACGGAGATAGTGCTGAACGGTAACAATACTATCGTACAGACGGACACCGGCGACAGCTATACATACATTCTCAGTGCCGTAAATACGAATGATGTTAACTGTGACGGCACTATGACGATCAGCGGCGAAGGTGTGCTGAATGCAGAGAACCGCTCTACAGACAGTATGGCACGCTCTCTCGGCGGATCAATAATCATTAACGGCGGTACTGTAAACGCAACAGGTAAAGTAGTTGCAGAGTCGCTTGAGATACATAATGACGGCGCACTGAACGCCGAAGCGTCAGCTGTATCTAATGACGGTGCGGCTGTCGGTGTCAAGCGTGGCATTACTGTTGACGGCAACGGCAGTCTTACAGCCGTTGGCGGTGCTGTAGAAAATGAATATGCCAATAACGGCGCAATATTGCTTAACAGTAATTTCGGGGACAAAATTTCCGTCAGCGGAAACGGCAGTATTACTGTGCCTGAAGGCAATGCAGCAAAAGTCGGAATATACTACGACGGAAACAAAAGCATAGATGCCGAAATAAGCGGCGGTAAGGTCACTGCTTATGGTACTAAGTGTGGCATTTACAAAGTAAACCTAGCGGTACAGGCTCAGTTTACGCTACCGGCGGTACATACGGTATCGGTCAAACTGTACCGACAATAGACGAGGACGAATTTGTAGTAAAGGGTTCGACTGAGTTCAAGGCTTCGGAAAGTGCTGTGACAGGCGAGGTCAAGTATAACAGCGGCTATTATGAGATTGGCGGAGCGGACGCTAAGACGGTAGTTATAAAGCCTGATACTTCTCCCCGTATAATACTCGGAAAGCAGACAGGAATATTCAAGACGGAAGAGTATGAAATAATTGAAGGCATGACTGATACCAAGCTCAAGGGTACGGTTTACTTTGATATTACTCTGAAGAATATGAGCGATGAAGAGTTTGCAGACGCAAGAGGCTATTTCGGCGGCGATGAACCCGATTTATTAGCAAGCATAATCAAGACCGATTACGGCTGGGTGTGCATGGTCTGCGATACCGAGTTTTCGACTACATACGACACTGATAATACTCTTACAATAAAGTGCGGAGATATTGTATCCAATACCGTTCAGGTAAAGTCGAATGCAAACCGTTTCAACAAGGTTACACAGGGTGACAACACAAACAGAACGGTTTTCTATACAAACACTTCGCAGGAAGAGAAGGACAATTACAAGCTTGTAAGCACCTATACGGTTGACAGTGAAAGCATAAGCTATAACTGGTACAGTACGAACAGTGCATACAGTGCAGATGAGCTCGGTGCGGCAGTATCCGGAAGCAACGGCGAATTCAAGCTTGCGGATAATATTCCTGCCGGAAATTATGTTCTGTATTGCGATATAACCTATTCAGACGGTGACAGCACAGAAACTGTTACAGAAAAATTTACATTTACATATAAAGAATGTGCACATGAAAACGGTTATTCCGACGGTAAATGCACAAACTGCGGAGCGTTATGTGATCACAGCAATATTGATATTGACACGGGTAAGTGTAACGAGTGTGGGCGTCAGTTTGTTGCTACAATCAGCACAGACGGCAGTGCGCCGACAGGCTGTGACACGCTCGCAGACTGCCTTGACAGCATTACTGCCGATACCGGAAACTATGTTAAGATCTATCAGGATATCGGCGATACATCGGCAACTGCAACTTTAGATACTATAGATGTAAAACACAATGTTATGATCGACCTTAACGGTCACAAGCTGAACAATATCAAGCTTGGGGTCAACAAACTTGGGGTCAACAAAGACGTCACGCTTACATTAACCGGCACAGCGGGCAGTTATGTTACGCAGGTGTATGTTCGCAAAGGCGGCGGATCATTCATAATTGACAGCGAAGCAAATGTAGAATTTAATACAATTTTTGTTGAGGACAGTGCACGGCTTGCTGTAAACGATGGCGCAAAAGTAACTACAGAACAGTTGACTGTGATAGCATCCGTGAATGATGACGGAACTACAACGACATCTGTAAAGCTCGCTACGGGAATGAAGTTAGGTGGGCTGACATATCATCGCCAAAACAATTCCGGCGCTCTGAAATTAGGCAATCTTCTTGATGTTACCCGGCAGGCACTGCGACGTGAAGATAACGGCAATTATCTTGATCTTTATAAAGAATATGGAAGTATGGGTTATTCCGTTGCGCTTACTGTTGTTGAGCATACTGACGCTGACCACAAATACGGCAGTGGAACAGGCAAGTGCGAGGAGTGCGGAAAGCCCTGCGAGCATGGCGGTGATATAAACACGGACACCGGCATCTGCTCAATCTGCGGTGCGGTTGTGTCTGTCGCACTCTATACAGACAAGAACGGAAGCTTAAAGTATGTAGATACCGATGAGCTTCACTCTTTACTGAATGAATACAACGGAAGCGGTACGATAAAGCTGTTTAAGGATTATTCTAAACCAAGCGCTCAGTATGACTTATACGGAGAGCTTACAATTGACGTAAACGGACGCCAATTTAAAATCCGGAGTATTACTCCTTGCAAAAGCGGAAAGCTTACGATCAAAAACAGCGGCAATCCGGTTATGCTCGGTTGTAATGTATATCCGACAAACGACGCTTCATACGCCGGCGGTACGCTTATAATAGACGGCGATGTAGTTTTAGACACTTCGATCTATGTATATGATTCGAGTACGGTTATATTGAAAGCCGGTGCATATCAAGCCGGACTTTACGCCAGGGACAGCAAGACATTATACGATATGCTCGGAGAGGGTAAGGCTTTCTTCAAGACTGACGGAACTCTTTTCAATGCAAATGTTAAGGAAATATCAAGCAGTGAAACGCTGACAATCAAAGACCACAGCCATACCTATGTTGACGGCGAGTGCGGCTGCGGATATGTTTGCCCTCACAGCGATGTTAACAGCGAAACGGGTAAGTGTAACGAGTGTGAATATCAGTATGCGGCTGTTATCGTAAAGGATGGGGCTGTAGCTTCCGTTTATGAAGAAAATGAGATGGGAGCGGCTTTTGAAGCGGCTGACAGTGACGCAAACACCGGCTGTACATTAAAAGTATACAAGAATTATGCAGGCAGCTATACAACACTCAGCCGTAAGTTCACGCTGTGGATCGCTGAGGAAGCCAATGTAGGTACGTTAACTGTTTCGGGAGATATAACCGTTACGGGATCGGAAAAAAATAATAGTATTTATGGCGATTTCAATGTAGTGGACGGCGGTAAGCTGACATTTGACGAAAACTGCGGCGCTAAGGGAACTGTGTCGGTAGGTGCAGGTACATTTGACTGCTATCGTTCACTCGGCATAATACTCAATATAAACGATGCAAGCAGTGACGTAATTCTTCACGACGGAGCTTTCCTAAAAATACGCTATAACGGCGGCGGGGACAGAGCAAACGCAGAAATACTGACTTTATTGGCTGAGAACCGTATGTTTATGACGTCTTCCGCTGTGCCGATAGACGGCTCAAAAACACTGTTGAAAGACGGTTTTGTAACACCTGTTATTGTAGCACCACATGAAGATCACAGTTACGACAGCACAACGGGCAAGTGCACGATTTGCGGTAAGCGGTGCGGTCATACGGATGTTGACAGCAAAACGGGTATGTGCAAAACCTGTCAGTATGAGTTCGTTGCTACGCTGACTGTAGGCGACAAGGTAACCGGCTTTGATTCACTGAGCGATTGCCTTAGCAAGACTTCAGAAGACAGCGAAAACTATGTAAAGATTTATAAGAATATCGATGATAGAACAACTATAAATGTAAATCATACTGTTACTGTTGACCTTAACAGTCATAAGCTGTATTATATCGAACTCAAGGTCAACAACGACAATGGTGCCGGTAATCTTACATTGACCGGCTCAGAGGACAGCTATATTAGTCAAGTGGATGTTTGCGGAGGTAGAACATTTAAAATTGATAGCGACGCAAATATAAACTTCGAAACAATTTTTGTTGAGGCAGGTGCGCGGTTCGAAGTAAGCTACGGTGCAAATGTAACTGTAAATACTTTGGTCGTGAAGGAATCTTTAAAGCTTTACGGAAGAACAACAACATCTGTAAGGCTTGCTACGGGAATGAGAATAGGTACGTTGATGTATGAACTCGACCGCAACTCCGGCTCCGGCAACCTGCTGCTTTATTCTCTGCTTGGAGAAGGTAAGGCACTGCAATATGACAACAGCGGTGAGTATGTTGATATTTATGAAAAGTTTACATCAAAGATTATACACGATTCGTTTACTGTTGTAGATCATTACGAACACAGCTACGACAAAGCAACGGGCAAGTGCGTCTGCGGATATGTATGCCCCCACAGCGATGTTGACAGCAAAACGGGTGTATGCTCTATCTGCAAATATCAGTTTACTGCGGGCATTTCGGGCGTGGGAACAGCGAAGTATTTCGATAATATAGACGACGCTTTTACTGCGGCATTATCGGAGGAAAACAGCGGCTGTACGCTGACATTGTATAAGGATTGCTCGCTTTCGACGTCCGCAACAATCACCAATGCAACGGTTACTGTCGATGTGAACGGATGTTCACTCGGCGGAGAGGCAGATATAAGTGTAAATAACGGTGGTGTGCTGTACCTTAAGGACAGCAGGAAAAGCACCTACTACGGATGCATAGACGCACCTTTTAGTGTAAACGGCGGTACGCTTATAAACGGTACTGCAGACGGCGGCAGTTCAGCCGCAGATGTACTCAATTTAGTCATTAACAGTGCTAAGCGTGTCGAAATATACGGCGGCATATTTGAGAATGTTTATATTGCACACGCAAGCGGTGTAGCTTTATACGGCGGAAGGTACAACACCATCTGCGGCGAGGAAAGCAACAGCACACCTGTAAACGATCTGCTTGCAAAGGGTTATGCATTTGCGACCGTACAAGAATTCACAACTCTCCCCGAAAGTATAGTTGACGGCAGTGCGAAGACGATCGGCGACGGACTTACAAATGTCATGGTTGTAGCGCATGAGCATAGATACAACGTGGAAACGGGCAAGTGTCCGTGCGGCGTTTGTGCGCTTGCTATATTTACCGAGACAACACAAAGCTCTGAAACTTATACATTTATTGAAAGCGAAACACAGTTTAAAAATATTGCGGAAAATGAGGCTGACGGTGTATTAAAGCTGACCGGCGATGTAGATTGTATTGTTAAGGGCATAATAATAAACGGCAATAAAACGATCGACATGAACGGTCATACGCTGAATGTTTCGGTCGGTACCGAGGAAATAAGCGCAGTAGCGGTTTACGGAAATGTAACCTTTGAAAACAGCGGAAGCAGCCGTGCAGTTATAAACGCCACCGGCGTTTATTCCTATGGAATGGTAACTGTAAACGGAGATATTGAATTCGATACTTTTGCAACATTTGAAGACGGCGACGCTTTGATCAATGCCGGAGTATTCAAGAGCATTTATGTTCAGGGAAGAAGTGTAATTGAAATACTGGGTAGCGGTAAGGCGCTTGCAAGTGAAAGCGGAGAAATACTGAATGCAAGCGTACAACAAATATACAGAGCAGGCGATAATATATTTGTTACGGCTCACCCGAAGCATACATACGATGATCACGGCAACTGCGCTTGCGGATATAAGTGTCTGCATGACGGCGAGGGTCAGGTAAATGAAGACAGCGCCAACAAGGTGTGCAGTGAGTGCGGTGCGAAAATTTACGCAAAGGTAACTACTGCCGACGGAAAGGTAAAGTATTTCGACGACATAACCGAGGGCTTACGGTATGCGGATAAGGCTGAAAACAAGGGCTGTGTTTTCACTCTTGTAACAACCGGTGGACTTGAGAACGATATTACATTGTCAAGCGGTCAGTTTACTATTACCGCGATCGACGACAATTATATCAACGCTTATACACGGAAGATCAATATTAAGGGTGCAGAAATTACTGTTGAGAACTGCGCTTTTAATTGCTTTGTAGGTTTATATAGCGGTTCTCTTACATACCCTGAAGGCTCGACCTCCGTTTGCATTAACGGTATTAGTGTATTTGGCGGTACTTTAAATATCAGTGACGGCGTAAGTGAAAACTTCGGTGCTAATAAATTTACTATATCAGACACTGCAACGGACGCAAAGGTGACTATAGGCGGCGGTATTTACGGTGAGATCAAACTCGGACAGTATACGTTTAAGGATATACTGGCAAGCGGCACTCGCTTAATAAGCGTTGAATACTCGCAGGAGACTGATGAGATAATAGCTACTAATGAATTATTATACAGCATTGTTTCCGAACAAAACACCTTGGGCGTTGATGATGACAAAGACTATCGGTTTGTCAAGTGCGACCATAAGAATGAGGACGGCAGTTATGCCTTTAATGACAGCGGTATATGCAAATACTGTAACTCTGAGTTTGCCGCAAGCGTAAGCTATACAGACGGCGGCGAAAAGACAGAGCTGTTCAGCGATATATGCGACGCTTTTGACAAGGCTAATGAGATAGGTACGGCTACAGTAACGCTGTATAAGGATATTACAGACAGCGAACGTACACAGGAGATTACCGTTATGGGCAATGTAACGCTTGAACTGAACGGTAAAACACTGGGTGGTCGTTATGGCATAGCGCGTATATCGGTATCTGACGGTGGTACGCTTACTGTAAACGGCGATGGCGATATGGATACACCTATTTACGTTAATGAAAACTCAAAATTAGTCATTAACGGCGGTGGATACTTCAATTCTGTGTCAGTTAAAAAAGGAGGCAACGCAGAAATAGGCGGCGGCACTATACAAGGTCTGTCCGTTCGCGGTAACGTAAAACTCAGCGGCGGTAAATTCAACGACATCGAGATATTTAACGGCAATCTTGAATCTGTTCTGGCAGACGGTTATGCGTATAAAAATGCTGACGGCACTTGGCTTTCGATTGATGAGCGTGAAAAAGATAGCTATTTGGGCGGTTCTAAAGGAGCGTTATCCGTAGAAGAAGCGCCGATAAAGAGCGCAAGTATTGCGTGGGTAGGCGAAGAAGCGCCTGTTATATACCGTAACGGAGAGAAATATTTATACGTCGATATTACATACGAATTGGCGGTCGGTTCAAGGGGTGCAACCTATTCGGATTTCGTAAACGGCAATAATCGCATTAAAGATTATAATTTGTACAATAAATATATGGTACACTGTTATGAAATCGGTAAGCTTGCGGCTAAAGACGGCGAGGTTGAATATTACATTGTACTTAAGTGCAACGGATACGAATATAAGTCGAATGTGCTTAAGCTTACACTTGCAACCTGCTCACACCCGAAGGATAGCTTTTCATACGAAAACGACGGTTTTGTAATCTGCGGTATATGTGATGCATTGATAGAAGCCGAGGTAGTAGATGCTGACGGCAAGTCGTTAGGCTATGCGGATATAGAGAGTGCCATAAAGCTGGCACAGGAGAACGAGGGCAGCACTGTAAAGCTGATGTCGGAAGGAGTATCTGAGTCCGTTACCGTGACAGGCGGCAGGTTTACTGTTGACTTTAACGGTAAGAAGGTATTTTATCAGTTCGATGTCAACGGCGGTGACGTGACTTTCACTTCTTCGGTAAAACAAGCCGATGTAGAAACTCTGATAAGCGGAATCGAAGTAAACGGAACTGACGCTAAGGTTACAATTGACGGTAAAATCAAGCTGGGAAGTGTAACATTAACAAGCGGTGCGCTTGCAGTAAACAGTGCCGAGAGTTATATTAAAGAACTGTCAATAAATGGCGGAAAGACTGTTGTAAACGGTGCAAATATTGATGCACTGAAAGCTAACGGCGGAGACACGGTCATCAATTATGTTACAGCCGATTCTTTAAGCGTGAATATCAACGGGTCCGGTAGCATCTCTATCGTAGCCGGCGAGTTCGGTAGCACCACTTGCAAAACAGACAGCGGTTATACTTTAGGTATGGCAATTGCGAGTGGAAGCAGAGTTTACGACAGTAATATGAATGGCGCTATTATTTACACATACGATGCTATTCAGACCATGACCAAAACCGATAGAATTTTTGTTGATAAGTGCGTCCATAAGGACGGAAAAGGCAGTTATGTGCTTGACGGTAATCCCTGTCCTTACTGCAGTGAGGAAATTGTTGCAACTGTAAGCTATACTGCCGGCGGAAGCGAAGAGACAGATCTGTTCAGCGATATATGTGACGCTTTTGACAAGGCTAATGAGATAGGTACGGCTACAGTAACGCTGTATAAGGATATTACGGACGATATTACAGATACGATAGCTGTTACAGGCAATGTTACGCTTGAACTTAACGGTAAAAGGCTCTCACAACCCGGTACTGATGTATGGTATTCCATAGAAGTAACGAGCGGTAAGCTGACCGTTAACGGCAGTGGCTTAATAAAACGTGTTGCTGTTCGCAACGGCAGCAATGCGGAAATCAACGGTGGTACTTTCTCTGACTTCATAATTAAAGACGGCGGTAACGCTGTAATTAAAGGCGGTCAATTCTACAGCTTACAGGTTTCAGGCGAAGGCAGAAACGTAGGACAGCTTCTTGCGGATGGCTATGCCTATTGGAGGTTTATCGATTCCGGCATCTGGTCTACTATTGCAGAGCGTGAAAAGCAGGATATAGCTAATGTAGAAGTAAAGGAAGCGCCGATAAAGAGTGCAACGGCGACAGCAAATAAGACTGTGCTGTACCGCAACGGCGGAGGTGCACGGCAGATCTCATTTAAATTCAATGTTAAGACAAGCGACGGATACACGGTAAGTGATGCCAATAAGGTCACAGTCGGTTTATATGTCGGCGATACCTTAATAAGAGAGAGCGACTTCGTCGGAAATTCATATACGTTTGCAAATGCAAGTGAAATTTCCGATACTGACGGCACTGTAAAGGCACATCTTGTTATCAAGCTGAACGGATATGAGTATGTGACGAATGATGTCGAGTTTGAAATAGCGACCTGTACGCATCCGTATGACGCATTAACGACAGACGAGTATGATTACTATTGTTGTTCGTTATGTGATGCCGGCATAAATGCGATACTTGTTAAAACAAACGGCGACAAGGCATGCTATACCGACAATGTGCCCGAAGCATTTGAATCAGCACAGCTTGAGGAGAACAACGGCTGTACATTAGAATTATACAGAGGTGTGAACAGAGACTGTGAGATCACACAGGGCAGCTTTACCGTTTTATTCAAGAAAACGGGAAGTGCATCTGCTGTGATCAAAGTAAGCGGCGGAAATGTCAAGTTCACGGGAGATGACGGCTGTACATTGTCGAAGTATCCGGGAAGCTCTGTGGGATATCTCATAGCTGTAACGGGCGGCACGGTAACGTTTGATAATATAACTATCGACGATGACAGTATCAGCGTAAGCGGCGGCAAGACTGTTATAAACGGCGGTACTTATAATAAGCTGAGCGTCAGCGGAGGTACGGTCACTATAAACAGCGGTACATTCAGCAGCATAGATGTAAGCGCAGAGGGCAAGGCACTGAAAGATCTGCTCGGCGAGAACAAGGCGTTTGCGACAAGCGACGGAAAGCTGTTTGACGCAAGCAAGGTTTCGGAAAGCGATAATTCACTTACGGTAATCGACCACAGCAAGCATGAGTATGACGAAACAGGAAGGTGCGGCTGCGGTTATCAGTGCCCGCATGATGACGTTGATACCAAAGCAGGCGTGTGCAGAGAGTGTAACACAAAGATATACGCTGCAATCACTGTAAAGAGTGAGACCGGAACAACGGTAAAATACTTTACAAAACTTACGGAAGCATTTGAGTTTGCGGCAAAGAACGAAAACAAGGGCTGTACGCTGAAAATGCTCAGAGATTTCTTCGATAGAAATACTGACATTAACGTAAACGGCGGAAAACTTACTGTCGATATGAACGGCTTTGGTGTCTATATCAATAGCTTTAACGGATCCGGAACCCAAATCACTATACGCAGTGACAGTAAGTGTACTTTTGGGGTTGAAAATGGATTTAGCATGGACGGCGGCACTGTTACTTTCTCGGGAGAGGTCAGCGTAGTTTGCCAGAATGTGAAATTAAATGCCACATACTTCTCCTCCTATGTTGAAACGCTGAAAATTGACACGCTGATTTTAGAAGACGGTGTTCTGCTTAAACAGCTGGCAAGTATCACGAATGCTAATATCGCTAATATAGACTGCTCAAGTGAAATTTATCTTTATCAAATTTTAGCGAGCGGCAGCCGTGTCGATTCTCAGCTGTACAGCGCTCTGAAAGCAAACGCTTCGTCAAACTTCGATAACGTAAGAATAATAAGATGCGACCACCCGGACGGTGTGGGCAGAGATAACCGTTGCATATACTGCAATTCATTGATCGCTGCAAGCGTAAGCTATACCGAGAACGGAGCGGAAAAGACAGAATATTTTGTTAAGGAAGATCTGGGAAAGGCGTTTGCCAAGGCAAACAGCGTTGCAAGTGCAACAATAACAATGCTGATGTCTTCCGTTTATGATACAGACTACCTCCCTGTTACAGGTGATGTTACACTTATTGCAAATGGCGATAACGCCATCTTGTATAATACAGTAAAGGTCGCCGATGGCGGTAAGCTGACACTTAGAGGCAACGCCAATATTTTCGCTGTAATTGCCGAGCCGGGCTCCAGGTTGACTGCCGAAGAAGCCACAAGAATCGCATATCTCACCGTAAACGGCGGAGATGTTAAGCTCAGCGGCGGACAATATGATAACATTACGGTAAAAGATGGCAAGATAACAGATATTCTGGCTGACGGCTATGCGTATAAGAAAACAGAGGGCGGTGCATGGCTGACGCTTAAAGAACGTGAGGTGTCGGAAGCAAGCGGTGTTACCGTTGCTAAGGCGCCGATAGTAAAAGCAACGCTTAGCACAGAAATAAACAAGCTGTATCGCAACAGCAACGCAAACCCCACGCTGAAGTTCAACCTTGCTCTTGCTCACGGCTCGAACCTGAACGACTCGTATGTAAGTAAGAGATACGGTATAAACTCCTATGTAAGCGGAGATATAATTTATAGCAGCTTAAGCGCACTTATAAAGGACGCTAAATTGTCGGCAGACGAAATAATTGATAAGGCGGGCGACAGCGATGCTGCCAAGATATACTTCGTAGTTACTACCGGTGACGGCTATGAAATAAAGTCGAACACTGTAAGCATAGACCTTGTTGACTGTGATCATTCTCAGGTGGTCGATCCTACAGCGGACAAGGAAACCGCAGGTAATATTACCGAGCCGACATATTGCGAGATATGCGAGAGCAAGTTCAATGCAAAGATAACAAAGGGCGACGATGTCAGGTATTATAACAATCTTGACGAGGCTGCGAAAGACGCTCAGAAGAGCGAAAACGAGGGCTGTACCTTATATCCGCTTTATAACAAGAACGGATACGGCGGTCAGTTAGTCATAACCGAAGGTAACTTCACGCTCAAGTACGCAGTTCGTACAGCGTTCTCACGTCCGATCATCATAAACGGCAAGGCAAAGCTGACGGTTACGGGACGTTGTGCGGTGACAGCGTTTGAGAATCAAGACGCATTCATAGTGCAGGGCGGTGATGTCACATTTGACGGGCTTGCTACAGGCAGCAATGTGACCATAAACGGCGGAAATGTTACAATGGCCGCAAACAATATAAATTGCCTTACTATAAACGGCGGTAATGTATCCATTTCGTCAGGTGGGTTTGCCGAAATCGTAACTACGGTCAGTGATAAGGTGATAGCCGATTATATCGATCCCGGCTTCTGGGTACAGGACAGAGGAACAAAAGAGTGGATAGATATATACAGCCTTAATAAGGCAACGGCATCATCGACAAACGGACTTACGGTACGGTTGTGTCCGATGCAGATAATCAAGCCGATTGATACTGTATATTACACCAACGGCTATTATCCAGACGGTATACCGTCACTTCAAATAAGTGCAGTGCCGTGGTATTCAGGCGAGGTCGACGCAAAAGTTGCTTATCAGTGGATCGCCATTGATGAAAACGGCTACGAAACAGTGATAGAGGGCGCTACAGACAGAAAGCTGTCGCTCGAAAATCTCACAACGGGCAGGTACTACTGCCGTCTTACCTACAGCAATGCTGCAACGGCGGGAGTTTCGATGAAGTCGGACGTTGTAACGGCTACGATAACCGAATGTGAGCATTCCGGAGGAGAGGCTACCTGCACCAAAAAGGCAAAGTGTGAAATATGCGGAGCGGAGTATGGTGAACCTCTCGGTCACGACTATGTTGTAATCAAAGTAGTTGAGCCTGACTATCGCAACGAAGGCTACAGCGTATTTGAATGCACAAGATGTAAGGATTCATATATCGGAAACCGTGTTCCCGTAAAGCCTATTCCCGATGTGGAAGAAATAGCGGTTGAAAAGACGACATACAATGAAGTCGATATAAGCTGGAAGAATATAAGCGGCGTTGACGGATATTATGTCGAATGCTATGTCGGCAATCAGTGGAAGCAGATTAACTGCAGTGCCGACGGCGACAGAGTAGCGGCAAAGCTGAGCGGTCTTTCTGCAGGCCTTAAATATAAGGTAAGGATAGCGGCTTATGCAGGAAGCTTCACCGGCAAGTACAGATGTTTCTATGTTGATACCGTTCCTTCTCCCGTATGGAATATAAATACGGTGAAGGCTACAGATGAAACGGTAAGAATAAGCTGGAACAGAAACACCAGAGCGGACGGCTACAAGGTAGAGTGGTACATTGATAATCAGTGGTCTGTAAAGACTGTTACCGGCAACAATAATATAGCGGCGGTTATAGACGGACTTTGTGCAGGAACACGATATAAAGTAAGGGTAAGCGCATATAAGGGCGACCTTTACAGCCCGTATACATACGGCTATATCAATACGCTCCCGTCAAAAGTTACTGGTATTACGCAGACAGTCACATCTTCTTCGTTTACGCTTAAATGGGATAAGAACGAAAGTGCAGACGGTTATACTGTTCAGTACTATGCAGACGGTAAGTGGAACGAAAAGTCGCTCGTCGGCAATGACAAAACTACCGTTACAATAGGCTCGCTTAAGGGCTACAAAACCTACAAGGTCAGAATAAAGGCTTATAAGGGTGAGCTTCAGAGTACATTCGACGACATCTATATCACTACCGCTCCGACAAAGGTCGACGGTCTTAAGGTAAAGAGCGCAGTTGACTCAAAGGCAGTAGTTATATGGAATGCGGATGCAACCGCTGACGGATATAACGTAGGATATTATATCGGCGGTAAGTGGGTCGAAAAGACCATAACCGATAATAAGACAGCAATGGCTGAACTTGACGGACTTACACCTTACAGCACATATAAGGTAAGGGTAAGAGCGTATAAGGGCAATCTGTACGGCGATTACAGCTATACTACGGTTACTGCAGTGCTTTCACCGGTAACCAATATCAAGGTTGTATCGGCAAAAAGCAACTCGATAACCGTTAAGTGGGGTAAAAACGCAAGTGCAGACGGATATAAGGTTGAAATTTACAAAGGCGGCAAGTGGGTCAAAAAGACGTTAAAGGGCAGTACGAATGCTACTGTCACTATTGGCGGACTCAGGGCCGGAAGCGTGTATAAGGTAAGGATTGCGTCTTATAAGGGTGCAAATACAAGCACTTTTACTTATGCGAATGTGAATACAGCCAAATAAGCTGACAGTAAAAAAGAGAACACCGGGCGACCGGTGTTCTTTTTTGTGTATCGGATGCGTTTTTACTATAAGAACAAACTGAGCCGTAAGCAAGAGTGCTTACGGCTTGATTTGTATAATTATAACGTTAATATCCGCCGGTAACGTAACTTTAGCCAAGCTGAAACAGCCGGAACGGCGAATTTGGTGCGGCTCACAGCCGCCGCTTACTTAAAATAACGGTTTAAAAGACCTTCAAATGCCTTGCCGTGACGGGCTTCGTCCTTAGCCATCTCGTGAACTGTGTCGTGGATAGCGTCAAGATTCAACTGCTTTGCTCTCTTAGCGAGGTCAAGCTTGCCCTGTGTAGCGCCGTGCTCTGCGGCAACTCTCTTTTCAAGGTTTTCCTTAGTGGATGCGCTTACAACATCGCCTAAAAGCTCTGCGAACTTTGCTGCGTGTTCAGCCTCTTCCCAAGCTGCCTTTTCGTAGTAAAGACCTACCTCGGGGTAACCTTCTCTGTGAGCGGCTCTTGCCATAGCGAGATACATACCTACCTCTGTGCATTCGCCCTCGAAGTTTGCCTTTAAGCCTGCGATGATCTCTTCATCCTCAACTGCCTTTGCAACGCCTACCTTGTGCTCGTCTGCAAACACAAGCTTATCGTTTTCCTTAAGCTCTGTGAACTTGCTGCCGGGAACCTTGCACTGGGGGCAGAACTCGGGAGGTGTATCTCCCTCATGAACGTAACCGCATACCGGACATACCCACTTTTTCATAGTAAATTACCTATCCTTTCATAGTGATAAAATCATTATTTTCTTATTGTTATTAGCGAAATCAGTAACGTTTACTGATTTGTTGGTTTTATTATAACCGATACTTCGGCGTTTGTCAAGAGGTTTTTGAAAATTTTTTTGTAAAAATTAGGTTAGTTAGGACTTACTAAAAAGGGTGAGGTTTTGGAAGGGTTGGTGTGGGGCGAGTTGTGATTGTGAACGCTTAGAAGTTTTAGGGATAGAAGTTCTATCAACTTCAATCCCCACCGTCTTGACGGCAGACCGACTTAGTAATTATAAAAGTCGGATATATCGCATAAAAACGCTGTAAAATTAGGCTTGTGCCTTGCCGTCAAGCCACCTCCCCTTTTTCGAGGGGAGGCAAGGGTGATAGCGATTTGCTACATTTTGCGAAACCGGCAAAGTGTTTATAAGCCAAGTTTGGTGTTTGCAGTTTATATGCGGTTGTGATGAATTGTAGGAATATTCGTAGTGGAGTGGGCGGGATAGTGCGGATACAGAATCATATCGGAGAATACAGATGTTAGCATTACGAAAAGTGAGAGGGATAGTGCGGTTTTGGAAGTTTAGGGCGGCTTGGGAGGAGAATTACCGTTTTCAGCCGATTAAATGCCGTTTGTGCCTTTTTCGTTGCAATTGCCGAGAAAAACGATTATAATTAATATGTGAGAATATGGTTATAATTACGGCTAAGAGAAAAGGAGAGCTTATGAGAAAAACAAGCGAAAAGATATTACGGACACTGCTTGCGGCATCGGTGCTTACAACGGCTGTGCTATCGAGCGGCTGCCTTGACGATGAGGAGGAGATTTCCAACGGCACGGCAAGCGACAACAGGCAGACGAGTGACGGCGGTAATTCGGAAGGCAGTGAAAGCAGTGATAATAAATATGACGGAAGTGTTACGGGCAGTCGTGCGTCAAAGCTGACGTTCAGCGGCTCGGACGGGATAAGCATTGCAAGAAAACAGCGTGAAGCCGAAAAACCTATGGGCGAGGACGGCACACAGACGGTATTCGTTTATATGTGCGGAAGCGACCTTGAAAGCGAGAACGGGCTTGCGAGCGGCGACATTGAGGAAATGATCGCAGGGTCACAAAGCGAGAACGTGAAATTCGTCATTCAGACGGGCGGCGCGGGAGCGTGGGCGGATACATACGGCATCTCTGCCGAAAAGACACAGCGTTATGTTGTAACCGGCGGAGAAATAAGCCTTATCGAAGAAAAAGAGTCTGTCAATATGGGCAAGGAGGATGTGCTTGTCGATTTTTTAAGCTGGGGTATAGAAAACTATGCGGCGGCTAAAATGGGGCTTATCTTCTGGAATCACGGCGGAGGAAGTATAAGCGGCGTGTGCTTCGACGAGCTTAACGAGAACGATTCGCTGTCGCTTGAGGAAATAGACACTGCGCTTACATCTGTATATGACAAGATGACGGATAAGTTTGCGTTCATCGGCTTTGACGCTTGCCTTATGGCAACGGTAGAAACGGCGAATATGCTTGTTCCACACGCTGACTATATGTTTGCATCTGAGGAAACGGAGCCGGGATACGGCTGGGATTATACCGAGATAGCAGGCTTTATGGAAAGTAATCCGACAGCGGATACAGCCGAACTCGGAAAGACGGTCGCTGACAGCTTTATGGCATCGTGCGAGGCTATCGGCGCAGGCGGCGAGGCTACGCTTTCGATAACGGATCTCAGCCGAATAGACGAACTTGTAAAGGCGGTGAATGATGCCGCCGAGGAAATGAACGATATTTCTTCCGACCCTGCACTGCTTGCGAATGCGGTAAGAAGCATCTATACCGTAAGAGCATACGGCAGTAACAACGATACAGAGGGATATACCAATATGGTGGATCTCGGCTCTATGATAGCGGCTACGGTATCGGGCGACAAGGCGGACAAGGTTATGTCGGCGCTTGAAAAGGCGGTAGTGTATAACATCTACGGCGAGGACAAGGACGGTTCAACGGGGCTTTCGACCTACTATCCGTTCGGCGTTTCAGGCTCTAACGAGCTTGCCACATTCGGCAAGGTGTGCGTAAGCCCGTACTATATGACGTTTGTTGACAGAATCGCATACGGCGCACAAAACGGCAGTACGGACGGGTACAGCGGTGAAAAAACATGGCTTGCGGACGGTGCGGTGTACTGGAGCGACGGGGATTATTCCGACTACGAGAGCAACTGGGAACATTACAACAACAAGACCGACAACATGGGCTTCTGCGGTGATAAGAGCAGTGTACAGATAGATGTCGGACCTGTGCTTGACGATGAGGGAACGTTCTACTTCAATGTTACGGACGATACTATAAACAACCTTGCGAGCGTAAACTGCTCGGTTTACCGTGTTGACGAGGAAACGGGTGAGCTTATCGAATTCGGCGTTGACCAGAGTACAAAGGTCGATTTCTCATCGGGACTGGTCGAGGATAATTTCAGCGGTCAGTGGTATATGATCGAGAATAATCTTATCCCTATGTTCATAGTGGAGAAGAACGGAAACAGCTCGGTCTACACATCACCCGTAAAGCTCAACGGCAAGGAAACAAATCTGCGTATAGCTATGACGCAGGACGGCAATGCGTATGACATAACGGCGCTTGGAACATGGGACGGCGTAAACGAAAACGGCGAGTCGGCAAGGAGTGTTGTTCCGCTTAAAGAGGGAGATGTCATAGTGCCGATATTCAATACTTACGACAGCGAGGGTAACTTTGCAGGCAAGGCGGAGGGCGATGAATGCACCTACAGTGGCGATAATATGATAGAGTTTGTCAATCTGCCTGCAGGCGACTACAGATACAGCTTTGTTATAAACGACATTTACGGAAATGTGTGCTATACCGGCTTCACGGTATTTACGACAGACGATGACGGGAATGTGTTCTTTACGCCGGAAGAGTAGTAAAAACAGCAAGCTGTATCGATCACGCATTTTTCTTTTACAAAAAAACTAAGAGGAGAACCCCTATGCCAAACCGGATCATCACAGATATTTCAGATTATATCTGTGTGTCAGGAGAACCTCAAAAGGTCGATGCGATTTTTCTGCCGGGCGGCTCACACCCTGAACAGCCCGAATATGCCGCAGAATTATACCGACAAGGTTTGACTGATTGGATAGTCCCGTCAGGAGGAGTAAGCGTTAAAGAGGAAAAATGGCACGGCGTCCGTTCAAAAGCAGAAATTTATAGTGGCGATTACCGGTCAGATTGCGAGTTTTTTACAGATGTACTCGTAAAAAACGGCGTTCCGCAGACTGCGATCATTGAAGAAAGCAAGTCGGGGCATACCCGTGATAACGCATTTCTCTCTCGTAAAGCCATTGATGAAAAGGGCATAGTGATAAAAAGCGGTATAATTGTTTGTAAAGCCTTTCATGCTCGCCGATGCTTAATGCTGTATCAAATGGCTTTCCCGAATGTTGATATGACGGTCTGCCCCGTACATTGCTATAACATCACCAAAGAAAACTGGTATACGACCGAAAAAGGAACCGATCGAGTGCTCGGTGAGCTTGCACGGTGCGGAAATCAGTTTGTCGGCGATCTCAAGACTTATCTTGATCTGATATGAAAATACTGTGCTGCCTTCAGTAAAAACAGCAAGCCGTATCAAGTTTCGGCTTTCTCGTTTGTGATAAAATGAATACAGTCGAAAAGATGGAAGAAGGCTGTAAGGGGGAAAACAGATGAGTGAGATAAACGAATGGCATATGAATATTCAGAATATTGTTGACGACATAGACAGGTGTATCAGAAGCGGCGAGGACGAAAGGCTGACACTCGGCAGGCTGTCGCAGACGCTTGGCTACTCGGAATACTATGTTTCAAGGAAATTCGGCGAAATATCCGGAATGAAGCTCAGGGATTATATGAGATACCGCAGGCTTGCTTTTGCGCTGAGGGAGCTGAGAGATACCAACAAGGGCATACTTGATATAGCTCTTGACTATGGCTTTACATCTCACGAGGCGTTCACAAGGGCATTCAAAGCGGCATACGGAATTACTCCGAGCGCTTACCGCTTACACCCTGTACCTGTAATTCTCCGCACGGCTATAAGGCCTTTCGACTGCTATCTTTTAGGCATAGGAGGAACAGGTATGGCACAGACAAACGGTGATATTAAGGCGTATTTCGTAGCGATACCGGCTCATAAATTCCTGCATATCAGAAACTACGAGAGTATAGAGTATTACGACTTCTGGGAAAAGCAGAGCCGTATTCCAGGACAGGATTGTGCAACTATATGCGGACTGCTTGACAGTATCAAGGGCAAGCTCGACGATATGGGCGGCGATGAGGCGAACAGCGGAAGCGGTCAGGTGATGGCATTCATTAATGAGCCTGAGGGAAGAATATGCAGCTGGGGCATTCCGCTGGCTGAGGCTTACGGTGTAAGGCTTCCTGCCGACTACAGCGGAGAGATACCAAGGCAGATGCAGATCATAGACGTGCCTGAGGGCGAGTATATCGTATTTGAACACGGACCATTTGACTTTCAGACCGAAAACAGTGCGGTTGAAGCAAAGATAGAACAGGCTATGAAGGACTTTGACTATGAAAAGTCGGGCTATGAGCTTGACAAAACGCAGGGCAGGGTGTTCTACTTCTATCACGACTGCAGGAGATACTGGAAGTATATAAGACCTGTGAGGAAAACCGTATAAACGCAGAACCGCCTTTTAATCGGGGCGGTTCTTCGGATTATGCAGGGCGATGCACTTGACACCGGCTTGATTTTATGTTATATTATAGATACAAAAAGAGGGAAACGACAGACGGTCGCTCCCTGATTACGATGAATAACCGCACACAGTTTGGAGAGACATGGGCGGTTATTTCTTTTTATTAAAAGAAATGATTGTGAATATCATAACTGTGAAAGCAGTAAGAAATATTCCTATCTGTGTTAAATCACTTAGCGTTATGTACACAGCTCCACCTCCTTTCAAAGTGCTTTGGCACTTACGGGAGATGAATTTGACCGCCTATCGTCCAAGGTTTCCCTCAAAATAAATTATATCATGCAAGGTTTGTGTTTGTCAAATAAGCTCCGAGAACGTTTTAACATTATTTCATCGTGCTTGACTGCACGATTTTTTGTGGTAGTTATAACAACCTCGGACTAAAAATCGTCTGTAGCCGATTTCGCCGCATAGAAATGCGGCTTTGCTCACGCAACCGTCCGAGAACGTTCTAACATTATTTCATCGTGCTTGATGGCACGATTTTGTGATTGTTATAACAACCTCAGCCTGAAATCGTCATAAGACGATTTCGCCGCATAAAAATGCGGCTTTGCTACGCAATGGCTGAGAACGTTTTTGCTTACGCAATAACAACCTCAGGCAATAATTGCCTGAGAACGTTCTAACATCACTTCATCGTGCTTGACTGCACGATGAAATAATGTTATAATCTATTATGGTATACTGTCTTTTATGGTATACTGTCTTTGAAACAGGACTTTGGATAAGAAACGGAGAAACAGCTTGACTAAAGAGATAAACAAGGAAGAACTGCTTGTTCAGCAGGAATATATAGAAAAAGTAAAAGCGATAAACGCAAAGCGTGAGCAGATGCCGCTGGCACACGTCCACAGCTTCGGCTGTCAGCAGAACGTGAGCGACGGAGAAAAAATAAAGGGTATGCTTGCACAGATGGGTTACGGCTTCACGCCCGAAACCGCATTTGCGGATCTTATTCTTTTCAATACCTGTGCCGTAAGAGAAAACGCAGAGGACAGAGTTTTCGGCAATATAGGCGCACTCAAAAAGCTGAAAGAGAAAAACAGAAATCTCATAATTGCGGTAGGCGGCTGTATGGTACAGCAGGAGCATATAGCACAGAGAATGAGAAAATCGTTCCCGCAGGTCGATATAATTTTCGGCACTCACGTTATGCATACCTTACCGCAGATGATATACGAAAAGCTCAGCGAGAACCGCAGAACGCTGTCTATCCCCGAAAGTGACGGTGTTATTGCCGAGGGACTTCCCGTAATAAGAGAAAGCAAGGTAAAGGCAAGCGTGCCGATAATGTATGGCTGCAACAACTTCTGCACCTATTGTATAGTTCCCTTTGTAAGAGGCAGAGAGCGTTCACGCAGACCCGAAGAGGTCATAGCCGAAGTAAAAGGGCTTATAAATGACGGATATAAGGAAATACTACTGCTCGGACAGAACGTGAATTCTTACGGCAAGGAATATGATTTCGGCTTTGCAAAGCTGCTTTCCGAGCTTGATAAGATACCCGGAAAATATAAGCTCAGCTTTATGACATCTCACCCTAAGGACTGCACGCACGAGCTTATAGATACGATAGCTGACAGCAGGCATATATCGTATCATCTGCATCTGCCCGTACAGTGCGGAAGCGACAGAATTTTAAAGGAAATGAACCGCCACTATGACACGGCGCATTATCTTGAGCTTATCAAATATGCAAAAAAACGCATACCGAAGGTAGCACTCACTACAGATATTATAGTAGGCTTTCCCGGCGAAACTTATGAGGATTTTCTCGGCACTGTGGAGCTTATGAAGAAGGTACGCTATGATTCCGCATACACCTTTATTTACAGCAAGCGTGAGGGAACAAAGGCGGCGGCTATGCCCGATCCCATAAGCGATGAGGATAAGGGAAAGTGGTTCAGACAGCTTCTTGATGTGCAGAATTCTATCGGTGAAAAGGCTTATGAACGTTTTATCGGAGATGAGGTCGAGGTTCTGTGCGAGGGCATCGGCAGAACGGCTGACGGACTTATGACAGGCCATTCCCGCCACGGTGTTATCGTTGATTTCAACGGCACAAGGGATATGATAGGAAAGTACGTCACGGTAAGAATACAAAAAGCTCTGCCCTGGGCAGTCACAGGCGAGCTTGTAAGCGTGAATGACTGAATTTTCGCAATCGGTCGGGAATCCCCGTCAGATATATATTTTTAACAGCCGCAAAAGCGGAAAGAAAGGAAAAATAAAATGGACGCAATCAAAGCAGCAAGAGAGCTCGGTAAGGCTATACAGGCAGACGAGCGTTATGTACGTTATAACGAGGCAATGAAGGCAAATGACGCTGATATGGAGCTTCAGGAGCTTATAGGTGAATTCAACCTTGCACGTCAGAACGTAGCGCTTGAAATGAGCAAGTCTAAGGAAGAGCAGAACAAGGAAAAGCTTGACACACAGAACAAGGAGATGCAGAGATTATACACTCTCGTTATGCAGAACGAGCATATGGCTGATTTCACAATGGCAAAGGCTGATATGGATAAGCTGTTACACGAGATCAACGGCATTATCGCACTGTGCTGTGACGGTGAAGACCCTGATACCTGCGAGGTACAGGCTGGCGGATGCTCAGGCTCATGCTCGACCTGCGGAGGATGCCACTGATTGCCTTGACTGAATGGCATTGATAGTATGGCGTTGTAAGATTAAACAATAAAACCGAAAGGAATGAAACTCTTGAAAGCAGGAAACAGCGGAGAAAAGCTCACGCCTATGATGCAGCAGTATGTTGAAATCAAGGCAAATTACAAGGATTATATATTATTCTATCGTCTGGGCGATTTCTATGAAATGTTCAACGAGGACGCAATGGTAGCGTCAAAGGAGCTTGAGCTGACGCTGACATCAAGAGCGGGTACGCCCATGTGCGGCGTACCGCATCATTCTGCGGAGGGCTACATAAAAAAGCTGATAGATAAAGGCTTCAAGGTAGCTATCTGCGAGCAGACAACCGACCCTGCGTTATCAAAGGGACTTGTTGAGCGTGATATAGTAAGGCTTGTCAGCGCAGGCACGGTTATAGAAGCGTCAATGCTTGAGGACGGCTCGAATAACTATATTTCCTGTATCTATGTCGGAGAAAACGGCACAGGTATGGTGTTTGCCGATATTTCAACAGGTGAAGTACACGCAGTCGAAAAGGCAAATTCAAAAAAGACCGACGAGGATATAATAGCACAGTTCTCACAGTATACCCCTGTTGAGCTACTATTCAATGCGGAGTTTTTAAATCGGAAACAGGCATATACTTTTATAAGGAACCGTTACGGAAAATGCTCTGCGGAACAGCTTTCCGATGAGGATTTTTCCATAGATGACGTATCCGAGATAACTGCACAGTTCGGCGGCACGGCAGATGAAATAGGCCTTGCCGGAAAGGACAACGCATTAAGAGCTTTATGCGCTTTGCTGCGCTATTTGTATAAGGCACAAAGAAGCGGAGCAAAACGTTTTGTAAAGCTGAACGTACACAGCAGCGGCGAATTTATGCAGCTTGGACTTGCCACAAGAAGAAACCTTGAACTGACATCGACAATGAGAAGCGGCGAAAAGAAAGGCTCGCTTCTGTGGGTGCTTGATAAGACCGATACCTCAATGGGAAGAAGAAAGCTAAGACAGTGCATAGAGCAGCCGCTTACAGATACGGCGGCTATCATACGCAGACACGATGCGGTAGAAGCGCTTATAAACAATTCTGCGGCACTGTATGATATAAAGACCGACCTTGCGAAAGTCTATGACCTTGAACGTCTTATGACAAGGATAATCTACAAGGCGGCAAACGCAAAGGATGTAAAGGCGCTCGGCGCTACCTGCAGGATACTTCCTCAGCTTAAAAGCGACCTGTCGCAGATAAGCACACAGCTTACAAGAAGCCTTGATAAGAAGATAAGCCCTCTTGATGATATTGCGGATTTAGTAGAAAGAGCGATAGCCGATGAACCGCCCGCACTGATGAAGGACGGCGGTTATATAAAGAACGGCTTCAATGAGGAGCTTGACCGCCTGAGAAATATCACAGGCGGCGGCAAGGACCTGCTCGCTCAGATAGAACAGCAGGAAAAAGAGGCTACCGGCATAAAGAATCTGCGTGTCGGCTATAACCGTGTGTTCGGCTATTATATCGAGGTTTCAAAGGGCAACGTGTCGATGGTGCCGGACAGATATGTAAGAAAGCAGACGCTCACAAACGGCGAGAGATACATTACCGATGAGCTTAAGAAGATAGAAAACGAGATACTCGGCGCAAACGATAAGATACTTGCACTTGAGGCGGCAATATTTGCCGAGGTGCGTGAATTTATCGCACAGCGGCTCGACCTTATCCAGCAGACCGCCGAATCTGTAGCGGCACTTGACGTGCTGTGCAGTTACGCCGTTGTATCTATAGAAAACAACTACTGCCGTCCGATGATGGCAAACGACAGCGTCATAGAGATAAAGGACGGAAGACACCCCGTTGTTGAGAAGATGGTCAACGAGATACTTTTCACCCCGAATGACGTTTACCTTGATGTTAAAAGCAACCGCCTTATGATAATCACAGGCCCGAATATGTCGGGTAAATCCACGTTTATGCGACAGGTAGCCGTGATTGTCCTTATGGCGCAGATAGGCTGCTTTGTGCCTGCAAGCTACGCAAGGCTCGGAGTAGTGGACAGAATATTCACCCGTGTCGGTGCAAGCGATGATTTGTCCGCAGGTCAGTCCACCTTTATGGTCGAGATGACCGAGGTTGCAACTATCCTTAACGAAGCAACCAGAAACTCGCTCGTTATCCTTGACGAGATAGGCAGAGGAACATCGACCTACGACGGCGTATCAATAGCAAAAGCGGTAGCCGAGTACATAAGCTCAAAGGCTATCGGCTGCAAGACGCTTTTCGCAACGCATTACCACGAGCTTATTTCGCTTGAAAACGAGCTTGACGGTGTGCGCAACTACAGCGTAAAGGTAAAGCGAAGCGGCGAGGATATAAAGTTCCTGCACAAGATAGTCGAGGGCGGCACGGACGACAGCTACGGCATAGAGGTCGCACGTCTTGCAGGACTTCCGAAGAAGGTCACCGACAGAGCAAAACAGCTTCTTGCCGAACTTGAAAAAGCACCGAAAATACAGCGTGAGCTTGAACTGAGAGCCGAGGAGGAATCCGAAAGCCAGATAGACTTTGAGGCAACAGGCAGGCAGAATGTCATAGCCGAGATAAAAAACCTCGACCTTGACGATATGACGCCGAGAGAGGCTTACGCAAAGCTTGAAGAACTAAAAGCAATGTTATAAAGAAAAGGAAAACCAATGCCCGAAATCAGACTGCTTGATAAAAGCGTAGCGGAGCTTATTGCGGCAGGCGAGGTCATAGAGCGCCCGTCCTCCGTAATAAAGGAGCTTGTGGAAAATTCAATAGACGCAGGCGCACGGCATATCACCGTTGAGATAAAGCACGGCGGTATCAGCTATATGCGTATAACGGACGACGGTTGCGGCATAGCTTACGAACAGATGCCGACAGCCTTTCTCCGTCATGCCACAAGCAAGATTCGCACAGGTGACGACCTTACGGGCATTATGACGATGGGCTTCAGAGGAGAAGCGCTGGCGTCCGTTGCGGCGGTCGCAAAGATAGAGATGATGTCACGGCAGGACGGCGATGAACTCGGCGGACGTTACATTATCGAAGGCGGCGAGGAAAAGGAGCACGAATCCTGCGGCTGTCCCGTCGGCACGACTATCGTGATAAAGGAGCTTTTCTACAACACTCCCGCACGACTTAAATTCCTCAAAAAAGACATATCCGAGGGCAATTTCATAGCGGCGACGGTCGACAGACTTGCCCTTTCCCACCCTGATATTTCCTTCAGATTCATAAGAGATAACAAAAGCGTCAGAATGACATCGGGCGACGGTTCGCTCTTATCTGCGGCAAAGGCGGTATTTGGCAGACAGTTTGCCGACAGCCTTATTCCCGTTGACTTTTCGCTTAACGGCATAGATGTAAGCGGTTATGTTTCATCTCCGCTTTTCTGCCGCAACAGCAGAAGTATGCAGACGTTTTTCGTGAACACAAGATATATAAAAAGCACCACCTGTATGGCGGCGCTTGAGGAGGCATACCGTAACAGTATGATGGTCGGAAAATTCCCTGCCTGCATACTGAATATATCGCTTTCTCCCGAAACTGTCGATGTAAACGTACACCCGGCAAAGACCGAGATACGCTTCGCTTATGAAAAGCCTGTTTTCGATGCTGTGTATTTTGCGGTAAAGAACGCACTGGTGAACGCCGCAGACGATAAACGGCAGATAGAACTTGAAAAACCGAAGAAATACGATAACGCAGACGATTATTTCAGGCACAACCCCGAAATAATAAAGCGTGAACAGCAGACGCTCGCACATATCCCCGTAACGCTTCCGCTTATGTCTGAGGAACGTCCGGTCGTTGATATAAAGCCGGAAGAACCGACCGAAACGGTAAAGGCTGAAAAAATATACGGCGACAGCACAATAAAGCCCGTTTCACTGCACAGCACACGCTCGGACTACAGTGCAAAGCCCGAAGGAAACACGGGTGAAGCTATTGACGAAATACCTTTGCCAAAAGAGCCGCACATCCCGTCATATAAGGCGGTAAGCAGCAGTGTTGTTGTCACCGTTGACGATGATACGGACGATATTCCCGTAACAGCACCGCAAACTGACGAAGGCTTCAGATTTATAAATGCAAAGCCGGTAACGGTTGAAAGGATAGACGAGCCGAAGCCCGAAAAAACAAGTGTTCGTGTTATCGGAGAATTTTTAAAGACCTATATACTGTGCGAGGCGGGCAAGGAGCTTATAATAATCGACAAGCACGCCGCCCACGAACGCATAAGGTTTGAAAAGCTGAAAGAGGAATTTATCACCACCTCACAGCTTCTTATCGACAAAACCGAGCTTAAGCTGTCACCCGAAGAATACGAGGCACTGCACGAGTATTACGAATATGTGGAGCAAAGCGGTATAGAGCTTGTTTTCTGCGATGACAGCACAGTGCAGATAACCGCAATGCCGTCCGTAGTGAAATGCTCGCCGCAGGAAATAGTATCCGATGTCGCACAACGGCTTATGAATACTGCCACCGACCAGAAAGGCGCTCTCTTTGATGATATGCTTCATACGATGGCTTGCAAGTCGGCGATAAAGGCACACGATGATACGGATATTCTCGAATTGCAGGCGCTTGCCGACAGAGTGATGAATGACAGGACAATACGTTTTTGCCCGCACGGCAGGCCGGTTATGACCTCGCTTTCAAAATACAGGATAGAACGCTTCTTCAACAGGAGTTGAGTTATGGATAAACAGTTTATCGTAGTGGTATGCGGACCTACAGCATCGGGCAAGACCGCTCTTTCGGTCGAGCTTGCAAAAAGGCTTTCCGGCGAGATAATCTCAGCCGATTCAATGCAGATATACAAGGGTATGGATATAGCCACCGCAAAGCCTACAGAAGAGGAAAAGCAGGGCATACCGCATTACCTTATGGATTTTCTCGACCCTCATGACAGCTTTTCGGTAGCCGACTATGTTAAGGCGGCACACGGTATTATCGCAGATATAGCGGCAAGAGGAAAGCTACCGATAATAACCGGCGGCACAGGACTTTATATAAGCTCTCTTATCGACAATCTCAGCTTTGAGGAAACCGAGTGCGACTACGCATACCGTGACGAACTGCGTAAGCTGGCGCAGGAAAAGGGCAACGGCTTTCTGCTCGGAATGCTCCGTGAAACCGATCCCGAAACGGCGGATAAGCTCCACGAGAACAATCTCAACAGGATAATAAGAGCGCTTGAGGTCTACAAGACTACGGGAAAGACAATGAGCGAACAACAGCGCCTTTCAAGGCTTGCCCCTTCGCCGTATGAGCCGTGTATGATACAGCTTGACTATGACAGGGAAACGCTGTACGACCGCATAAACAGACGTGTTGACATAATGCTTGCCGAAGGGCTTATAGACGAGGCAAGGCAGTTTATGAAACAGTCTGATTATCCTACGGCGGCGCAGGCGATAGGCTATAAGGAGCTTATGCCGTATCTTAAAGGCGAAAGCCCTCTTACACCTTGCGTAGAGCGGCTGAAGCAGGAAACCAGAAAATACGCAAAGCGTCAGCTTACATGGTTCCGCCGTGACGAAAGAATCCATTATATCAAGGCTGACGGAGGAAAGAACTTTTCGCAGATTGTTGACGAGGCAATAGATTATATCGGCAGTGTAAGAAACAAAAGCAAGTGAAATTCTCACTTGTCGAAAAAATCTTCCCAAACTGTCACAAAGCTATGGAATTTTCAATCAATATGTGTTACAATATAAGTTAAGCTATCTGTAGCTGTGATTTATCACAAAAACAGTTATGATTTTATTTTATTTTATGTTCCGCAAAAAAAGCGGAGAAAAGAAAGGACGTAATCAAAATGGCAAAGGAACTCAATTTACAGGACGTATTTTTAAATCAGGCGAGAAAAGAGAAGATACCTGTAACTATCTACATTACAAACGGCTTTCAGTTCAAGGGACTTGTAAGAGGTTTTGACAATTACACTGTCATCCTTGATACAGACGGAAAGCAGAACCTGATATACAAGCATGCTATCTCGACAATAACACCTCTCAGAGCTGTATCTATCCTTGACGCATTCGACAGGACGGACAGCGAAGACGTAAAAGAATAAGGATATATGGACAGGACGTTAACAACAAAGCTCGTAACGGTGGTTCTTGCCGTATTCCTGCTCCTGACCATCGCAGGTCAGTTTTTTGCGGGAAACGACCACTCCTATAAAACAGAGGTGGCGCTGAAGTACGATTCTCAGGATACTATCGAGTTTTACGGCGTGTTCGCACGAAACGAGCATACCGTCAGCCGTAAGATTAACGGCACGATACAGTATGAGCATGAGGACGGTTCAAAGGTCGGCAAGAACAGCGTTATAGCCAATGCTTACGGCTCGGCGGCCGATATATCGCTTACTGCGGATATAAATAAGCTGAAAACGAGGATAGACACGCTGACAGATGCACAGAGCCTTGTCGGTACGGATAATTCTCAGATAGAGGCTTTTGACAAGCTGATAACCGAAAAGCACAGCAAGCTGATAACAGCTATAAACAACGGCGATTATACCGCCGTTTCACAGCTTAAATACGAAATGCTAAACCTGCAGAGCAAGCGTGATATGGTCAAGGGCAAGGTGAATGATTATTCATCGGTGATTTCGTCGCTCAACTCAAAGATAAAGACGCTTGAGGGCAGGATTTCGGCTTCGCCCATTCAGGTCACGGCTGATGAAACAGGCTATTTCGTAAGCAGCATCGACGGGTACGAGAGCAAGATAACATACGATAACATCGACAGTATAACACCTGCGGAGATTTCCGAAACGGTAAAGACACCTGAGCTTACAACAGCTTCCGGCGACATAATCGGCAAGATGATAGACGATTATAAGTGGAAGCTGGCGGCGACCTTTACAGAAGGTCAGGCGGCTGTACTTACGGAAAATACAAATGTACGGCTGATACTCGGCGCAGACCAGACGGAGATAACCGCAAAGGTCGAAAATGTCGAAAAGTACGACAACGATTATGTTGCGATATTCTCTGCAGACGATTTGAATTCGGTTATCGCCTCGTCAAGAGTCGGCAGGTTCAAGCTGCTTGTAGACAGCTATAACGGTATACGCATAGCTTCGTCCGCTATCCATTTTGACAAGGAAAACAACATCGGAGTCTATGTGAAAAAAGGCTCTCAGGCTTACTTCGTACAGGTAGACCGCATATATTCAAGCGAGGATTATGTCATTGTCCGTGATACTTCGGGACAACCGGGCTATCTGTCGCTTTACGATGATGTTATAGTTGAAGGGAAGGATCTTTATGACGGAAAGAATCTCTAAATCCGCCGAAGAAACAACGCTTGAGGATATAAAGCTGAATTATACGGCTATAAAACAGAATATAGCCGAAGCTATGGATAAAGCAGGACGATGTGATACGGTTCGCATTATGGCGGTCACAAAAACAGTACCCTGCGAAAAGATAAATTATGCCGAAAGTCTTGGCATAGACCTGCTGGGTGAAAACAGAGTACAGGAATTTCTCGGAAAATACGAAAATTATTCGGAAAAATCCGAAATTCACTTCATCGGGGGCTTGCAAAAAAACAAAGTAAAGTATATAATTGATAAGGTGAGTATGATACATTCGGTCGACAGTGTCGAGCTTGCGGCTGAGATAGACCGCAGAGCAGGAAGTCACGGACTTGTAAAGGACATACTCCTTGAGATCAATATAGGCGGCGAGGAGTCAAAGGGCGGTATTGCACCATCTGAGCTTATCGAAACGGCAAAAGCTGTATCCGGGCTTGAAAACGTCAGGATAAGAGGGCTTATGACCATTCCGCCTGTGAATTGCGATGAAAAGTATTTTGCGTCAATGCAGGAGCTTTTTGAAAATTCAAAGCAGAAATATTCTTTTCTGTCCGGCATGGATACGCTGTCAATGGGTATGTCGGGCGATTATGCAACAGCCGTAAAGTACGGCTCAACGTTAGTCAGGATAGGCAGCGGTCTTTTCGGCTACAGAAATTATTCGAAAATATAAAAACGGAGGAACAAACAATGAGCGCATTAGAAGGACTTAAAAATTCAATCAGAAGATGGGGCGGATCGGATGACGATGAGAGCTACTCAAACGAGCTTGAATCCGCAAAGGAAGAACCTGTGCAGGAGGCTCCTTCACGCAGCTCGTCACAGGCATCAAACGCAAATAAGATATACACTTATAATGCAAGCACAACTCTGCACCTTGTTGTAAACAGACCCAAGAAGCTGTCCGATACAGCCGAGATAGCAGAGCTTTACAAGAACAAGACAACGGTTATCCTTATGCTCAACAACACAAATAAGGATATAGCTACCCGTATCATCGACTTCTTAGGCGGTGTAAGCTACATAACGGGCGGCGAGATAAAGAGGATCGCAGATACAACATACGTTCTCGCACCTTATAACGTTGATATTTCAGGCGAATTCATAGACGAAATCAGCAGCATTTCGGGCGAGGATATTTTCGACGATCTGGACTGATATGGCAGACCGTGAACTTGTCAAAGATATACAAAATGCGGCGAGGGACTGCCTTGACAGATCCCGCCCGTATTTTACCCGTTTCCTGTCCGAAAGCGAACTTGCACAGATAAAAGCTGTCGGTATCCCGAAAGGGCTTACGGCATTGCTTTGTGCAGGCGCAGGAAATGCAGATCCGCTCAGATGCTGTCTTGGACTTTTCCCGTCATATTATTTTGATGGCAGTGCGATTTCCGATGCAACCTATGCCGTTGTGTCCGATGAAAACACGGCTGAACAGTTCCCGATAAAAGCGGTGACGTTCACCTTCAGAAAAGAGGACAGTGTGACCCACAGAGATGTGCTGGGCTCGCTTATGGCGCTCGGTATTGAGCGTGACACTGTCGGGGATATTTTCGTTACCGACGGGAAGGCGGCAGTGTTTGTCTACGAAAAGGTAGCACCGCTTATTTCAGACAGTATAACGAAAATAGGCAGGGTCGGAGTGCAGGTGCAGACGGGCATTGCGGCAGGTTTTACTTTGCCCGCAAGAAAATATGAGGAGCTGCGGTTTTCGGTAGCGTCAATGCGCCTTGACAATATTGTCAGATGCGTTGCCTGTACGTCAAGAACAGGTGCTGTGGAAAAATATATTACGCCACAGCTTGTGACGCTGAACGGCACGGTATGTACCGATGTGTCAAAGCAGCTAAGCGAGGGCGATGTGTTTTCCGTCAGAGGAAAAGGCAAGTTCATATTGCAGTGTATCGGTGAAACAGGCAGAAAAGGTAATATACATATTACGGTTAAAAAATATATTTAAAAAATATATTTAGAGTACATTTAGGAGGACTTTCCCGTGAATGCTAAAGATATAGTATCCAAAGAATTTGATACGGTTAAGCGTGGCGGTTACGATGCCGCCGAGGTAGATACTTTCTTAAAGGACGTATCTATCGAATATAAGAAGCTGCAGAATGAAAACGAGGAGCTTGAAAAGAAGCTGGAGGTTCTTGCGGAAAAAATAAGAGAGTACCGTAAGGATGAGGACGCTCTGAGAGATGCTCTGCTCATTGCGAAAAAGCAGGGTATAGCTGTAGTGAACGAGGCTAAGGAAGATGCCGAAAAGATAAGAAAAGACGCTCAGGAAAAGGCTGAAAAGACTATCAAGGATGCGGACGCTCTTGCGGCAAAGAAGAAGGAGCTCGGTGAGAAGAATCTTGCCGAAGCAAACGCAAAAGCTAAGCAGACCGTTGACGATGCCAACGCAAAGGCTGCCGAGATCCATACAATGATGATGCAGCAGACCGAAAGAGAGCAGATCGTTCTCCAGAGAACAAGAAAAGAAGTGCAGGACTATACAAACAAGATTCTTGCCGCATACAGCGCACATATTGAGAATATAAAGGCTATGCCCAAGGCTTGCGAGAATGAGTTCGTGATAAATACCGTTAAGGAAGTTGAGGCGAGAAAGCCTGAGGACAGCGCATTTGCCAAGAAGCCTGCGCCTGCACCTGCTCCGGCAAAGCCTGCGCCTGAAGCAAAGCCTGCACCTGCTCCGGCAAAGCCCGCTTCCGAAGCTAAGCCTGCACCTGCTCCAGAAAAGAAGGCGGAAGAAAAGGTAACGGGTGAATCTGTGCTTTTCAGCCTTAAAAACGAGAAGGAAGAAAAGAACGCTCCCACATCCGAGCTTGAGTTCGGAAAGAACAAGTAATTATAATAACTGAAATAACGTCAGAAAAATACCGGACAACGAAAGGAATCGGAATTAATGCTATATATCGCTCTTGCGGCAGCCGCAGGACTTATCGGGCTTGACCAGCTGACAAAGATACTGATTGACAGTAATATGCAGCTTCACCAGTCGATACCGATAATATCATTCGGAGATACAAATGTACTGAATATCACCTACGAGAGAAATCCCGGAGCCGCTTTCAGTATCCTTGAGGGAAAACAGCTGTTTCTCATACTGTTTACGGCTGTGGTTATCGTTGTTATGCTGTATCTGATGCTTTCAAAAAGAGTGAAGAAGCCGACGTATATATGGTCCATGTCACTTATAGTGGCAGGCGGTATCGGCAACCTTATCGACAGAGTGATAAGAGGCGAGGTAGTTGATTTTATTGATGTAAGGATAATCAACTTCGCCGTGTTCAATGTTGCGGATATATGCGCCGTTCTCGGAGCGCTTGGATTACTGCTTTTTGTTGTAGCAGACGAGATAAAAGAGCAGAAGAACAAACGCTCGGCAAAGAAAAGTACAGCAGCCGGGGAAATAGAGAAATCAACAAACGAAGATAAATAACACCGCTATGGAGGGTAATGTTGCATTACGAATTTACCTGTAAAACAGGCGGCGAAAGAACAGACAAGTTTCTTGCATTGCAGGATACGGGAATAACCAGATCAGCAGCCGCCGCTCTTATTGAGCAGGGCTGCTGTCTTGTAAACGGGAAAATTGCCGCCAAGAATCAGAAACTCAAAACGGGAGATACAGTGACGCTTGAAGTGCCGGAGGCTCAGCCTGCGGATATTCTGCCCGAAAACATACCGCTCGATATAGTCTATGAGGACGGCGACCTGCTGGTAGTGAACAAGCCTAAAGGAATGGTGGTGCATCCTGCGCCGGGTCACTACAGCGGAACGCTTGTAAATGCGCTTATGTACCACTGCGGCGACAGCCTGTCGGGGATAAACGGGGTTATAAGACCCGGTATCGTCCACAGGATAGACAGGGATACGAGCGGACTTCTTATCGTAGCAAAGAACGATACCGCACACAATTTACTTGCCGAACAGATAAAGGTACACAGCTTTACAAGGGAATATATGGCGGTCGTTCAGGGCGTTATAAAAGAGAACGGGACGGTCGATGCGCCGATAGGCAGACACAAGACCGACCGCAAGAAGATGTGCGTTACGACCGAGAATTCAAGGGAGGCGGTAACCCACTATTTTGTCGAGCAGACTTACAGGAACAATACGCTTGTAAGGCTGCGTCTTGAAACGGGAAGGACGCATCAGATAAGGGTGCATATGGCATATATCGGTCATCCGGTGACGGGCGACGAGGTGTACGGAAACGGCAGTCCGAAGTGGCTATGCGGACAGTGCCTGCACGCAAAAAAGATAGGATTTATCCACCCTGACGGGCGGTATATGGAATTTGACAGCGAGCTGCCCGACTACTTCAAAAAGCTGCTCGCAAACCTTGAAACGCAGAAGACAGAGATATAAACGGCTTGAACAAAGGAAAGAAACTATGGACTTCAAAAATGTGATAATAATGAGCGATCTTGACGGGACGCTCCTTGACGATAAGAAAGAGATCTCACAAAGGGATATGGAATCGATAAACGAATTCTGCGACAAGGGCGGAATGTTCACGATAGCTACCGGCAGAGGCTATTCAATGGCACGGCCGGTTGCACAAAAGCTGAAGCTGAGGATACCAGCGGTCATCTTCAACGGGTCGGCGGTGTACGACTTTGACAAGGACGAATTCCTGTGGCAGAGCGAGGTTACGCAGAAAGCCGGAGATTACATAAAGCTGGTCATGGACAGGTTCCCCGATGTAGGCATAGAGGTGCTTCACAAGCACACGGTATATGTGCCGGCACTGAACGATGTTGAGAGGGCCCATATGGCGCTTGAGAACGTACACGGGGATGTATGCAGCCTTGACGATATACCGCATGAGGGCTGGCTTAAGGTGCTGTTTGCCTACCCTGAGGACAAGATGCCTGAGCTTGCGAGGTTCATAGATGAGCATTGTGCCGAGGGGACGAACAGGGTGCTGTCTGCGCCGTTCTTCTACGAGCTTCTGCCCGAGGGCGTGAGCAAGGCTTATGGATATAAGCAGCTTCTGAGGGTGACGGGAAGCGAGGACAGGTTCACGGTGGCGGCAGGAGATTATCCGAATGATGCTGAAATGGTACGCAGTGCCGATCTGGGAGTTGCTGTAAGTAATGCGCACGATGAGGTAAAATCATCAGCTGATGTAATAATAGGATCAAACAACGAGGATCCGATGACGCAGATAATAGATATAATCAGGAAAAAGTGAGAAATCACGCTTTGAGCGACAAGTGATGAATTTCGATGAATTATAGTGCTGATTTTATCTAAATATTGTAATTAAAGCAATTAATTGTTAGTGAAAAACGGCACAGCGAAAATGTAATTATCAGGAAATTTTAAAAGGCTTAAGAGTAATGATAAGTCAGATAAGCGGAACAAGGTATTAAGAGATTTTCGGGCTTGCATATTTTACAGATAAAGAATGCGTTGGTAATCACAATGATTACACCAACTATTTGATATATGATATAATTAAAACGTTCTACAATGATAAAACAGTGATATATAATGCGATGTATTGATAATCAAGGTGGGTCAATAACAAATAATATAATGCTTATATCAAAGTGATGAAATCGGTAAAGGAAGAAATTTACAGCGTAAAAGTCAAGCACTCTGCGCAGGAAAGATTTGACAAACGGTACGGGAAGACTTGCGGTAAAATTATAGAATGTTGTTATAAAAGGAGTTTGGCTCATAAGCGTGAAACGAAAGGAGTAAAGCATGGAACGTGAACCCGATTACAAGCTGAAAAAGCGTCTGGAGCGTATGGAACACGAGAAGAAGATTAACCGGACCTATAACCGTAACTGGATAATATGTATCGGCTCGCTTGCGATTATCATATTGGCGGTTTTTGTGTTCGGCGGGAAGTGAGGCTGAAAGACGGCAGTACGACCGAGTTCAGCGAGTATGCAAGCGTTAAGGTTAAAACGGTTGAGTAAGTTTTAAACTATATTTTTTCGCCGTCGGGGGAGGCTCCGGCGGTGATT
>OLOB01000427.1_pt1 | contig 34773 bp, 25 predicted proteins | sample 1671911 | NCBI WGS metagenome assembly OLOB01 (sample SAMEA3136625, study PRJEB25190) | human gut metagenome | biome: human gut; feature: human-associated habitat; material: faeces | place: Austria | collected 2013
CGTGCAGGCTGCCGCTGGCACAGTCCCGCGGGCGGATATGGAATCCGCCCCTACGGAGAGAGCGGCCATGCTGCGGGGCGTCTAAGACGCCCCCTACAACAAAGGCGCCGCCTTATCCCGGGCAGCGCCTTTTGTATTGCTTACAGGTCGGGGTGGTACTCCTTGCAGGTGCACTTCTTCCATTTCAGCCCGCTGCCGCAGGGGCACAGGTCGTTGCGGCCGACCTTGACCACCTTGGTGGGGCGCTTCTTCACGGTGCCGTCGCCGCCCACGTTTTCGGTCATGCCGCTGGCCACGCGCTCGCGCTTGACTTCCTCGTTCTGGCGCAGGCGGACGGAGTACAGACGGCGCACCGTCTCCTCCTTCATGGCGTCGATCATCTCCTCGAACATCTCCAGGGACTCCTTCTTGTAGGCGTCCACCGGGTTAGTCTGGGCGTAGGCCCGCAGACGGATACCCTGGCGCAGGTCCTGCATGGCGTCGATATGGTCCATCCAGTATTCGTCCACCACCCGCAGCAGCACCACGCGCTCCAGCTCACGCATGACGGGCGGTGTGATCTCCTGCTCCTTCTTCTCGTAGAAGTCGGCGGCGGCCTTGGTGAACATATCGATGAAATCGTCCTCGGTAAGGGTGGGGAGCTGGCTCTCGTCGATCTTCACGGTGTACTTGGTGAAGTACACACCCTCCAAGCCGCGGAGAAGCTCCTTGCACTGGACCATGTCCAGGTGCTCCTGGCCCATGAAGGCGCTGCGGACCTGGTGGCCGATGGCGCTCTCCATCATGCCCATGATGATGCCCTTGACGTCCATGCCGTCCAGCACCTGCTTGCGCTGGCCGTAGATGATCTCGCGCTGCTTGTTCATCACGTCGTCGTACTCCAGCACGGACTTACGGGCCTGGAAGTTGCGGCTTTCCACCGTGGTCTGGGCCTGCTCGATGGCGCGGGAGAGCATCTTGTTCTCGATGGGGGTGTCCTCATCGATGTTCATGCGCTCCATCATACCGGTGACGCGGTCGCCGCCGAACAGGCGCATGAGGTCGTCCTCCAGGGAGATGTAGAACCGGGTCTCGCCGGGGTCGCCCTGACGGCCGGCACGGCCGCGGAGCTGGTTGTCGATACGGCGGGAGTCATGGCGCTCCGTGCCAATGATGAACAGGCCGCCGGCGGCGCGGACCTTGTCGGCCTCGCCGGCGATCTCTGCCTTGTGCTGGGCCAGCTTCTCGGCGAACAGCTTCCGGGCGTCCAGGATCTCCTGGTTGTCCGTTTCGGCGTAGCCGGTGGCCTCGGCAATGAGCTCATCGGTGAGCCCGGCCTTGCGGAGGTCGTTCTTGGCCATATACTCGGCGTTGCCGCCCAGCATGATATCGGTACCGCGTCCGGCCATGTTGGTGGCCACGGTGACGGCGCCGAACTGGCCCGCCTGGGCCACGATCTCAGCCTCGCGCTCGTGGTTTTTGGCGTTCAGCAGGTTATGCTTGATGCCCTCGCGGGTCAGCATCTTGCCCAGCAGCTCGTTCTTCTCGATGGACACGGTGCCCACCAGCACCGGCTGGCCCTTGGCGTGGCATGCCTTTACCTGCTGGATGACGGCGCGGTACTTGCCGTTCTCGGTCTTGTACACGCTGTCCTCGTTGTCGATACGGGCGATGGGGCGGTTGGTGGGGATCTCGATGATGTCCAGCGCGTAAATGGTGGCGAATTCCTCCTCCTCCGTCAGCGCCGTACCGGTCATGCCGGACAGCTTGCGGTAGAGGCGGAAGTAATTTTGGAACGTGATGGTGGCAAGCGTCTTGCTCTCGCGCTGGACGGACAGGTGCTCCTTGGCTTCGATGGCCTGGTGCAGTCCCTCGGAGTACCGGCGGCCGAACATCAGGCGGCCGGTGAACTCGTCCACGATGACCACCTCGCCGTCCTTGACCACATAGTCCACGTCGCGCTTCATGATGCCGTGGGCCTTGATGGCCTGGTTGATGTGGTGGGCGATGGTGCTGTTTTCCGGGTCGGACAGGTTGTCCAGATGGAAGAACTCCTCCGCCTTCTTCACGCCCCGGGCAGTGAGGGTGACGCTGCGGGCTTTCTCGTCTACCACATAGTCGGCGTCGATGTCGGTGGCTTCCTCCTCTTTGTCATCGCTCTCCACCACCACAAATTTCTTCAGCCGGGCGGCGAACATCTCAGCCATGTCGTACAGCTGGGTGGACTTCTCGCCCATACCGGAGATGATCAGGGGGGTACGGGCCTCATCGATCAGAATGGAGTCCACCTCGTCCACGATGGCGAAAGCGTGGCCCCGCTGGACCTGCTCGTTGGCGTACAGGGCCATATTGTCACGCAGGTAGTCGAAGCCCATCTCGTTATTGGTACCGTAGGTGATGTCCGCCTGATAGGCCTTCTGGCGTTCCTCCTTTTTCATGTCGTGGATGATCAGACCCACGGTAAGGCCCATGAAGCGGTGGACCTTGCCCATCCACTCGGAGTCACGCTTGGCCAGGTAGTCGTTGACGGTGACGATGTGAACGCCCTCACCGGTCAGCGCGTTCAGATAGGCAGGCAGGGTGGCCACCAGCGTTTTGCCCTCGCCGGTCTTCATCTCGGCGATGCGGCCCTGGTGCAGCACGATGCCGCCCACCAGCTGGACGGGATAGGGGCGCATACCCAGCACGCGGTCCGCGGCCTCCCGCACGGCGGCAAAGGCCTCCGGCAGGATGTCGTCCAGCGTCTCACCGTTGGCCAGACGCTCCTTGAACTCCGGGGTCTTGGCCTGAAGCTCGGCGTCGGTCAGCTGCTTGTACTCGTCCTCCAGGGCGGTGATCTTGTCCACGATGGGGTAGATGCTCTTCAGCTCCCGCTGGCTGTAGGTGCCGAAGACCTTGGTAAACAGTCCCATATATTCTGTATCCTTTCTAAGTAAAAAGATAATCGTACATAATTATACCAGTAGAGTATACCACACTCTTTTGTCTAATGCAAAAAGATTTTCTGTGAACAGTTATCGGTCAGTCGTGCCGCTTTGCGGTTGTGCAGCGCGGAAAAGTGTGGTATACTGACGGTACTATCAAAGAGAAGGAGTTTTCGCCATGAAGCTGCGTTTTTACGGCGCTGACCGGTGCGTTACCGGCAGCTGCCATTGTCTGGAGGTCAACGGCAAGCATATCCTGGTGGACTGCGGCCTGCAGCAGGGCCGGGACGAGATCGACAACACCGCGCTGCCCTTTCACCCCGGCAGCATTGATGTGGTGCTGGTGACCCACGCCCATATCGACCACTCCGGCCGCATCCCCATGCTCATCAAAAACGGCTTTCAGGGTAAGATCATTACCACCCGCCTGACCGCCGATCTGCTGGACATTATGCTCCAGGACTCCGCCCATATCCAGGAGCAGGACGCGGAGTACCAGAACCGCAAGAACAAGCGCGCCGGACGTCCGGAGGTAGAGCCGATCTACACCGTGGCCGATGCCCTGCGGGTGCGGGAGTTTATCCAGACCTGCGAGTACGGCGAGGAGGTCCCGGTGGTGGAGGGCGTCACCGCCCGGTTCATCGACGCCGGCCACCTGCTGGGCAGCGCCAGCATCAAGCTCACCTGCCATGAGGGCGATGAAACGCGCACCGTGGTGTTCTCCGGCGATATCGGCAACGTGGATCAGCCCATCATCCGCGATCCCCAGTTCTTCGACAGTGCGGACTATGTGCTCACCGAGTCCACCTACGGCGACCGCAACCACACCGAGGTGTGGAGCTACACCGGCCAGCTGGCGGAAATCATCGACGAAACGCTGGGCAAGGGCGGCAACGTGGTCATCCCCTCCTTCGCCGTGGGCCGCACCCAGGAGCTGCTGTATTTCATCCGCGAGATCAAGGACAAAAATCTGGTCACGTCCGTCAAGGACTTCCCGGTGTACGTGGACAGCCCGCTGGCCAAGAAGGCCACCACGATTTTCTGCGGCGATCTGCGGGGCTATCTGGATGAGGACGCTCTGGCGCTGGTGCAGGACGGCACCCATATGTTCAGCTTCCCCGGCCTGCACCTGACCGAGACGGTGGACGAGTCCAAGCTGCTGAACGTGGACAAGACCCCCAAGGTCATTATCTCCGCTTCCGGTATGTGCGACGCGGGCCGTATCCGCCACCATTTGAAGTATAACCTCTGGCGCGCCGACAGCGCCGTGGTGTTCGTGGGATTTCAGTCCCCGGGCACCCTGGGCCGCAACCTGCTGGACGGGGCCGACAGCGTCAAGCTCTTCGGCGAGGATGTGGCCGTCCGGGCCAAGATCGTCAATTTCCCCGGACTCTCCTCTCATGCCGATCACGACCATCTGGTGGACTGGATCAAGCACTTTGATCCGGCGAAGACTACCCATGTGTTCGTGGTCCACGGTGACCGCGAGGTGGCACCCGTCTACGCCGAGACGGTAAAGGGGCTGGGCTTTGCAGCCCACGCGCCCCAGTATACCGAGGAGTATGACCTGATCGCCGACAAGCAGCTTGCCCCCGGCTACCTGCCGGAGCGCAGGACCCGGGCTTACGAGGGGGCGCCCAAGGCCACGGCGGCGTACCAGAAGCTGGTCCAGCTGGGCGATATGCTCATCGGCCTCATCCGCCGCAGCAAGGGCCGGGACAACAAGACGCTGGCCGCCTTTGCCGATGCCATCGGCAAGGTCATCAGCAAGTTCGAGTTCTGAGCCGTGCCGGAGAAGAACAAGACCTACCGCGCCCGCATCGAGGGGTATACCTCCGAGGGCTTGGGCGTGGCCCGCATCGACGGGCAGGTGGTGTTCGTCCACCGGGCGCTGCGGGGCGAGGACTGTGATGTGCTCATTCTGAAGACGCTGAAAAACGCCGCCTTCGGCAAGGCGGTGCGGGTATACGCGCCCTCGCCCCACCGGGTGGAGCCGGACTGCCCGTACTATGGGCGGTGCGGCGGCTGCGACTTCCGCCACATGGACAGGGAAGAGGAGCTGGAGGCCAAGCGCCAGCGGGTGCAGGACGCCCTGCGCCGCATCGGCGGCAGCGATGTGACAGTGGAGGGTATCCTCTCCGGTGCGCCGCTGCACTACCGCAACAAGAGCCAGTACCCCGTGTCCGCCGATGGGCAGGTGGGGTTCTACAAGGCCCGCAGCCATCAGGTGGTCCCGGTGGACTGCTGCCGGATACAGAAGCCCCAGGCCGACGCGGCGGCGGAGGCCCTGCGGCAGTACATCCGGGAGTGCGGCGTGCCCTGCTACGATGAAAGGACCCGGCGGGGTCTGGTGCGGCACCTGTATGTCCGCACGAACAGCGCGGGGCAGTCATTGGTCTGCGTGCTGGTCAACGGGAGGAAGCTGCCCCGCGAGGACACGCTGGTGTCGTTTGTGCGGCAGGCCCTGCCGGACGCCGTGGGTGTGGTGCTGGGGGTGAACACCCAGCCCACCGGGGCCATACTGGGCAGCGAATACCGCGCCCTGTGGGGCGCGGACGTGCTGGAGGATACCCTGTGCGGCCTGTCCTTCCGGCTGAGCGTGCCGTCCTTTTATCAGGTGAACCATGACATGGCGGAGGTGCTGTACGATACCGCTGTGGACTTCGCGGGACTGACCGGGCACGAGACGGTGCTGGACCTGTACTGCGGCGCGGGCACCATCACCCAGGTGATGGCCCGGCGGGCGGCGAGGGTCATCGGCGCGGAGATCGTGCCGGAGGCCATTGCCGACGCCAAAGAAAACGCAAAACGCAACGGCATCGGAAATGTGGAGTTTCTCTGCGGCGACGCGGCGGCGGCCGCGGCGGATTTCGCCGCAAAGGGCCTGCGGCCGGATGTGCTGTGCGTGGACCCGCCCCGAAAGGGACTCAGCCCGGAGGTGATCGCCGCAGCGGCATCGATGGCGCCGCAGCGTATCGTCTACGTCTCCTGTGACCCGGCGACCCTGGCCCGGGATGTGAAGCGGTTTGCCCAGGCGGGCTATGCCGCCGTCCGCGCCGTGGCTGTGGATATGTTCCCCGGTACGGCGAATGTCGAGACGGTAGTATTATTGTCCAAACTCAAAGTCGACCATCATATCGAAATAGAACTTAAGATGGATGAGTTGGATTTAACGGCGGCGGAAAGTAAAGCAACCTACGATGAAATCAAAGCTTATGTTTTGAACAAGTACGGACTAAAAGTAAGCCAGCTTTATATCGCTCAGATAAAAAGAAAGTGTGGAATCATCGAAAGAAAAAATTATAACGTATCCAAAAAGGAAGATGCGAAAGTACCGCAGTGCCCGCCAGAGAAAGAGGCAGCGATTATGGACGCATTAAAGCATTTTCAAATGATTTGAAAAATTTTATAAATACGCCGTTTTCGGACGGCGCTCACTTCAAAAGGTGTTGCTTTCGGGCAGCGCCTTTTGTTTTGCCGGTCTGAGAGAAAAGGGGGTGAAAACATGGCCGAGCCGGGTGCATTGGATTACTTTTACGGAACGGAGGCAGAACAATATACCTTTTACCGGATTCCGAAGGTGTTGTTTACCGACCCCGGCTTCCGGCGTATAACAGCAGACGCGAAAATCCTGTACGGCCTGATGTTAGACCGCATGGGGCTGTCCATACGCAACGGCTGGCTGGACGAACAGGAGCGCGTGTTCATCTACTTCACGTTGGAAGAAACGATGGACGCGATGTGCTGTGGCCATAATAAGGCGGTGTCCCTGTTCACCGAGTTAGACAAGGTGGGCCTGATCGAGCGCAAGAAGCAGGGCCAGGGCCGCCCCACAAAAATCTATGTCAAGAACTTTATCCGGAAAGAGGAAGTCAAGACTTCCGAAAACCGGAAGTCTGCACTTCCCGAAACCGGAACTCTTGACTTCCGAAAATCGGACACAATCAATACTGATAAGAATAAGACTGATAGGAACGATACTGATCCATCTATCCATCCGGCGGCGCAGCCTTCGGAGGATAGACCGCCTACGGCGGCTGATGCGATGGATACGATACGGGCCTATCGGGAGATTTTGAAGGAGAATATTGAGTATGACATTCTCCGGAAAAACCTGGGCTATGACTGCGACCTGCTGGATGAAATTCTGGACATTCTGGTAGATACGGTATGCAGCACCCGAAAAATGATCCGCATTGGAGGCGAGGACTACCCAAAGGAGGTTGTGAAAAGCAGACTGCTGAAGCTGGACTCCGGCCACATCGAGTATGTGATCAGCAGCCTGCATGAGAATACGACGAAGGTGCGGAACATTCGTGCCTACCTTCTGACCTCCCTCTACAATGCCCCTACCACCATCAACAGTTACTACACCGCACTTGTCAATCACGATATGTACGGCAGCGGGTAACTGTTTTTTCATACTCAAATGAGGGCGGCGAGCCGGTCTTATCCGGCCCGCCCTTGGTTACCAATCTGCAAATGAACGGCACTGTGTCAAGAACGCGCACGGTGCGCGTTCATTTCATTCTTGACGCGGGGCCGTTGGTTTGCCACCCGGCACGAAGCCGGAGAAAGGAGCGACCCCATGAAGAAACCGTTTGCTTACATTTCTGCCGCCTGGAGCGGCCAGGAATTTACCGACACCGACCAGGCGGTGGTCTACTGCCGCAAGGTCTATCAGGCCGGTTTTACCCCGATCTGTCCCGTCCTCTATCTGCCGCACTTCCTCAATGACTCCATCCCCGCCGAACACAAGGACGGGATTGATATGGCGCGGGAGCTGCTGCGGCGCAGCCATGTGTTGATTGTCTGCGGCGACGAGGTGGACGAAGCCGTAAAGAACGATATTGCTGTGGCGCAGCGGCTTGGCATTACGGCCACCACGCTGGACGGCATTTTGAAAATCCGGAGCCAGGGCCATGAAGAAGCCCGTTGATTTCTTTCACCGGCGGCTGCGTTTCCTGCTGCACCGACTGGTGGTGCCGCCTTAGTATTCTGCTTTCCATTTCCACCCTGCCGGAAAGGAGGATAGCCCATGCAGGAAGAATTGGAACAAAAATCTGTGGCGATCAGCATTAAAGCGGGAAAGCTGACCGCAAATCTCTTGAAAAAGGCCCTGGAAAAAGCCCTGGCAGAAATGACAAAAAGCCAGAAGAACCCGAAAATTTATAAGGGCAAGCAGAGTGTGAAGCACCTTGTCCGGCAGGGCGCAGGCGTTTCCAATATCGAGATCACAGATGGTAACATCAAGTCCTTTGAGCGTGTTGCCCGTAAATACGGTGTTGATTTCGCACTGAAAAAGGACACCACAAGCCAGCCCCCCCGCTATCTGGTCTTTTTCAAGTCACGGGACGCGGATGCGCTGACCGCCGCTTTTGCGGAATATTCCGGCAAGGTGGTAAAGCGCCAATCCCAGGAAAAGCCGTCGGTTCGCCGTCAGCTTACACAGCTTCAGGAGGTTGTCCGGAAAATGGCGCAGTCTCTCTCCCGCAACAAACAGCAGGAGGTGACGCGATGAAGAACCTGCCAAAAATCAATCCGTCAAAGGCACTCAAAGCCAGCCTTCCCTACCTGATTGCCGGTCTGCTCTGCACGAAGCTGGGGGAAGCCTACCGGCTGACTACCGGTGGCGATGTGATTGACCGGCTACTGGCAGCATTTACAAAGCTGGGGCTGGTATTTCAAAACCCGTTTCCCAGCCTTCATCCCTTTGACCTGCTGGTGGGCGCAGCGGCGGCTGTGCTGCTGCGTCTGGTGGTCTGGTCGAAGATCAAGAATGCGAAAAAGTATCGGCATGGAGAAGAATACGGCACGGCCCGATGGGGCAACGAAAAAGATATAGCGCCGTTCATCAACTCCGATTTCTCCCAAAATATCCTGTTGACCGATACGGAGCGGTTGACCCTTGGAAAGATTGCCGATCCGGAAAAGCGGAATGTCAATCTCAACGTCCTGGTGATCGGAGGCAGCGGCAGCGGAAAAACCCGCTACCACATCAAGCCCAATCTGCTTCAGATGAATGCCTCCTATGTCTGCTCCGATCCGAAAGGGACTGTCGTGGAGGAGGTAGGCCGTGCGCTGGTGCAGCAAGGTCACTATAAGCTGAAAATTCTGAACACCATCGACTTTGGCTGCTCGATGCACTATAACCCCTTCCACTATCTCCACAGTGAAACCGACATTCTCTCATTGGTGACGGTTATCATGGAAAACACACAAAGCAAGGAAGGCAAAGGCGGGGATGACTTCTGGAGCAAGGCCGAGGCCCTGTTGTATCAGGCGTTGATCGCCTACATCTACTATGAAGCCCCGGAAGAAGAAAAGAATATGACCACTCTGCTGGATATGCTCAATGCCTGCGAATGCCGGGAGGACGATGAAAACTTTAAGTCGGCGGTGGATCTGCTGTTTGAACAGTTGGAACAGCGCGACGCAAACCACTTTGCAGTCCGTCAATATAAGAAATTTAAGATGGCGGCCGGCAAAACTCTAAAGTCGATCCTGATTTCCTGCGGCGCAAGGCTGGCTCCCTTCGATATTCAGGCAGTACGGGAAATGATGGAGTACGATGAATTGGAACTGGAAAAGCTGGGTGAGGAAAAAATCGCCCTGTTTGCGGTGGTGTCCGACAGCGATCCCACGTTCAATTTCATCTCAGCGATGATGTACTCTCAGATGTTCAACGTCCTGTGCAACCGTGCCCTGACCGTCTACCATGGGCGGCTGCCGGTTCATGTGACCTGCCTGTTTGACGAGTTTGCCAATCAGAAAATCCCCAACTGGGAGCATTTGGTCAGCGTGATCCGCTCCCGGAATATCTCGGCGCATATCGTCCTCCAGACGTACAGCCAACTTAAAGGAATGTACCGGGACAATGCGGAAACCATTGCGGGCTGCTGCTCGTCGCTTTTGTTTCTTGGCGGCAAGGAGGAAAGCAGCCTAAAGATGGTGGCTACTATGCTTGGCAAAGAAACCATCGACACCTATAACACCAGCGACACGCGGGGCACCTCCCGCAGCTATGGCCTAAATTATCAAAAATTGGGAAAGGAATTAAAAAGCGTGGATGAACTGGCGGTTATGCCCTCCAGCCGCTGCATTTTGCAGGTGCAGGGCGTCCGGCCATTCTATTCGCGCAAGTATGACCTGACCCGCCACCCGATGTATCGGTACACCGCCGATGCCAACCCGAAGTACACCCTGGATGTGAAGGGGTACTTAGCCCACCGGCTGAAAGTAAAGCCGGAGGATGAATTTGAGGTCTATGACCTGGGAGAAGCCGACTCTATTTCTGCGGCTTAACCGCCCACACCGTTTGCAGCGTATTTTTTCAAACGGTGTGGGCCTTTTTTGTTTCTATCAATCTATTTTCACACTACAAGGAGGTTCCTATGGAATTCTTTACTACTGCTGTTTCTTCTCTGTCTACCGTCGTGACTGCCATTGGTGCCGGTGTCGGCGTGTGGGGCGTTATCAACCTTATGGAAGGTTACGGAGGGGATAATCCTGCCTCCAAAAGCCAGGGGGTCAAGCAACTGATGGCCGGAGGAGGGGTCATTCTCCTGGGCCTGAAGGTGGTTCCCCTGCTGTCCGGTCTGCTCGGTTAATGTATGGGTAACGGCCTATGGATTTTATCATCGACGCGATAACAGAATGGATTAAGGATTTCCTGATCGAAGCCATCACGGGAAACCTGTCGAATATGTTTGGTGATGTAAATACAAAGGTCGCTACTATCGCAGGGGAAGTTGGAAAGACGCCGGAGCAATGGAACTCCGGCGTCTTCTCTATGATTCACAGCCTGTCCGAGTCTGTAATCGTCCCCATCGCGGGCCTTGTAATTGCCGCAGTCCTGTCCTATGAACTGATCCGCATGGTCATAGACCGGAACAATATGCACGACTTTGATACGTTCATCTTTTTCAAATGGATCATCAAGGCCGGGATTGCGGCCTACGTCGTCAGCCATACATTCGACTTTATCATCGCCATCTTTGAGGTGGCACAGACAATGGTGCAGCAAAGCGCCGGGGTCATTGACGCAAACGCCAGCATTGATATTTCGTCGGCCCTGGCTTCTATCACTACTGAACTGGAAGCAAAGGGCTTGGGCGAACTCTTTGCCCTGATGCTGGAAACCTGGGTAGTCAGCTTCGCCATGACGGTGATGGGTGCGCTCATTACCATCATCCTCTACGGCAGAATGATTGAAATATATATCTATGCCAGCGTAGGGCCGCTGCCTTTTGCCACCTTTGCCAACCATGAGTGGGGAAACATCGGCACCAACTACGTCCGGGGCCTAGTTGCCCTGGGACTGCAAGGCTTCTTAATCATGGTCATCACCGGGATTTATGCGATTTTGGTCAAAAGCCTGTCTCTGTCGGGCGGCGACCTGCACGGAGCTATCTGGACTTGCGTTGCCTATACCGTCCTGCTCTGTTTCAGCCTGTTCAAATCAGGCAGCGTAGCAAAAAGTATTCTAAACGCCCATTAAAAGGAGGTGGACGAGTGAATGAACCTGGAAAATATTCTGTAATCTACGCCGATCCACCCTGGCATTACCGGGTGTGGAGCAAAAAGGGCGCGGGCCGGTCTGCGGAAAGCCATTATTCCACCATGTCCCTGGAAGATATAAAGGCGCTGCCGGTTCATCGACTGGCAGCAAAGGACTGTGCCCTGTTTCTTTGGGTGACGTTTCCTCTGCTGAAAGAGGCGTGGCCGGTGATGGATGCCTGGGGATTTTCCTATAAATCCGTCGCTTTCGTTTGGGTGAAGCAAAACCGGAAAGCGCCCACCCTGTTCACCGGCATGGGTTACTGGACGCGGGCAAACGCCGAGATCTGTTTGCTTGCCACCAGAGGGCACCCGAAACGTGCCAATGCCGGGGTACATCAGGTGATTTTGTCCCACATCGAGGAACACAGCAAGAAACCGGAGGAAGCCCGCAGCCGCATCGTCCGGCTGATGGGCGACGTTCCCAGGATTGAGCTTTTCGCCCGCAGCCGTGCGCCGGGATGGGATGTGTGGGGCAACGAGGCGGCTGGCTCCATTCAGGGGTGGCCGCCACAAGAAAACATACGGGAGGTGAGTTGATTGGCCCATGTGAACATCACAAAGGACTTGACCGAGGTGAAAAGCAAGGTTGTGTTCGGACTTACGAAACGGCAGCTCATCTTTTTTGTGCTGGCCGCGCTGGTAGCCGTGCCAATCTACTTTTTGACCCGGAAAAGCCTGGGCAACGATATTGCTCTGGTTCTTCTGATTACCACGGCCCTGCCATTCTTCTTTTTTGCACTCTACGAAAAGAACGGGCAGCCGCCGGAAAAGATGCTGAAAAACTATATCCGCGTCCGGTTCCTGACGCAACAGGCGCGTCCCTACCGGACAGACAACCGATTTGCCGCCCTGGAGCGGCAAGCCTATTTTGACGAGGAGGTGAAACAGCTTGTTTCCACTACTGAAAAGACGGGAAAGAAAACGGGCCGTGGGCTGGGGCGACGAGTTGATCATCCGTCCGGACACGCCGTTAAGTGCTGCACAGAAAAAGCAGCTTGCAAAGGCAATCCGGCGGGCAAAACGCGACGGTAAGATTGCCGCCACCGCCCAGCAGACCATTCCCTATGAGGAAATGTATGAGAATGGGGTGTGCAGCCTGGGGAACCGCCTTTACAGCAAAAGCATTGCGTTTGAGGATCGCAGCTATGCCGAAGCGTCCGACGATGATAAGGCGGTTATCTTTGAACTGTACTGCCGACTGGTCAACTATTTCGGCCCCACGGTGGCCTTCCAGCTTTCCGTGGTCTGCTATTATCCAGATATGGCGGAGTATCGGAAAATCCTGCGTATCCCGCCCACCGGCGACAGCTTTGACCCTATCCGTAAGGAATTTTCCGATATGCTGCTCACGAAAGCCAGCCTGTGCAAGACGGAACGCAGCCTGTGCCTGACCTTCACGGTGGAGGCCGAGGACGTAAAGCAGGCCGCATCCCGCCTGGAGCAGATTCAGGCCGATGTGCTGGAACGGTTCAAAGGCATTGGAACCCAGGCCCACGGGATGGACGGCTATGAACGGCTTTTGCTGCTGCATCACTGTCTGCACCTGGATGAGCCGCAGAAATTCAAATTCAACTGGGACTCGCTGGTGGGAACCGGCCTTTCCAGCAAAGACTATATTGCGCCCAGCTCCTTCTTGTTTAAGGAGGGCCGGTATTTCCGCGTTGGCCCGTCGGTCGGCGCGGTTTCCTTTTTGCAGATCCAGGCCACGAAGCTGTATGACACGCTGCTGAACGCGCTTCTGAATATCGAAAGCAGCCAGATCGTCAGCATCCACGCAAAGGCGCTTGACCAGGGCGCTGCGCTGAAAACCGTGAAACGGAAACTGAGCGATTTGGACAAGGCAAAAATCGACGAACAGAAACGGGCGGTGCGCTCCGGTTTCGACATGGACATTCTCCCCCCTGACCTTGTGACCTTCGGGAAGGAGGCGGAAAAGCTGCTGGAGGATTTGCAGAACCACGATGAAAAGATGTTTATGGTCACAATCCTTCTGGTGCATACCGCGCCAACCAAACAGAAGCTGGAAAACATCATCTATTCGGTGAACGGCATCGCCAACGCCAACAACTGCAACCTGATCCGGCTGGACTATCAGCAGGAACAGGGCTTTGTATCGGCCCTGCCCCTGGGCGTGAACCAGGTGGAGATCCAGCGTGGCCTTACCACCAGCGGGACGGCAATCTTTTTGCCGTTCCGCTCCTGTGAGGTGTTCCAGCCGGGCGGCCTTTACTACGGTGTCAATACGCAGACGAAGCACATCATCCTGGCAGACCGGAAAACCCTCAAATGCCCCAACGGGATCGTGCTGGGCACACCGGGCAGCGGAAAATCCTTCTTTGCAAAGCGCGAGATGGCCAATGCCTTTTTTGCCACCAATGACCACATCCTGATTTTAGACCCGGAAAATGAATATACCGCCCTGACGGAGCAGCTTCACGGCCAAACGATCTACCTGGCCCCGGACAGCCACAGCTATTTGAACCCGATGGATCTGGACTTGTCCACCGATGTGGGCGAGTCGCCCATGCTCATGCAGGCGGATTTCCTGCTGTCACAGTGCGAGCTGATGATGGCCTCCTATGGCAATCCGCTTATGCCCATTGAAAAATCCCTGATTGACCGCTGTATCAGTCTGGTCTACCGGGATTACCTGAAGAACCCCAGGCCGGAGAATATGCCCGTCCTGGGTGACCTGTACCAATGCCTGCGGGAGCAACACAATTCGCGGGCGGATGATCTGGCTACGGCGATGGAGATTTACGTCACCGGCAGCCTATCTTATCTGAATCACCGAACGAATGTGGATTTGAATAACCGTATGGTCTGCTACAACACCAGCAAGCTGGGACAGGGCTTAAAAAAGCTGGTCATGTCCAATGTGCAGAAGCATATCTGGCAGCGTACTGCGGTCAACCGCTATGCCGGTATCACCACCCGGATATTCTTAGATGAGTTCCACTTGCTCTTAAAGGAGCCACAGACGGCGGCCTACACCGCTGAGATTTACAAGCGGTTCCGTAAGTGGAACGGGATTCCCACATCGCTGACGCAGAACGTCAAAGACCTTTTGGACAGCTCCGAGATTGAGAACATCCTGGAAAACAGCGATTTCGTGCTGATGTTAAATCAGGGTGCCAGCGACCGGAATATCCTGGCCCAGCGACTTGGCATTTCGCCACAGGAACTTTCCCATGTGACCAACAGCAGCGAGGGCGAGGGCCTTCTGTTCTTCGGGGATAAGATCATTCCCTTTGAGGACAAATTCCCGCGTGATACGCAGCTCTACCGGGTAATGACCACGAAGCCTTCCGACCTGGCGGCATAAGGGGGTGGCCCATGAAGCGAAAACGCAATATCTACGATGCGGATGATGCAGCCAAAAGCAAACGGCTGCATTTTTCAGCGGAGGAACGGGCTGCCCATGCAGAGAAAAAGGCGGAGATCCTGGGAGAAAAGCTGGAAAAAGCCAAAGCTGACCTTCCAAAGAAGCGCCGTGCCCGGATCAACCGGGAATTTGACGCTATGACCGGCAAGGTTCGGCACTCGCTGAGTTTTGAGGACGAGGTAAAACCGCGCAGCCGGAAAAACCCGGTGGCGCGGGCTGGCCTGAAAGCTGGCCGGACGGTGGATTTGGCGGCTCACAGTAAAATCCGGCAGGTGGAAAAGGAAAATGTAGGCACCGAAGCGGCCCACAAGACCGAGTTTGCAGCGGAAAATCTGGCGGCAGGCGCGATCCGGAAAGGCTACCGCTCTGTAAAGGATGCGCCCTACCGCAAGGTGGAACGGCTGGAGGTCAAAAGTGCAAAGGCAACAGTCAATGCCAATTACCACGCCGCCGTCCGGGACAATCCAGAGCTGCAAAAGCATTCCCTGTCGGCCCTTTTTCAGAAGCGGAAACTAAAGCGTGAGTATGCCAAAGCCTACCGGGAGGCAAGAAAAACCGGGAGCCGCGGGGCTGCGGTGGCGAAAAAAGCGAAGGAGGCAGTCAGCAACGCAGGACAGGCTGCCGTTGCCCTGGTCAAGAACAATAAGGGCGTTTTGGTGATTGTCGGCGGGGTGGCCTTGCTGTTTATCCTGCTCTTTTCCTCCCTGTCCTCCTGCTCTGTGTCAATGGAAGGGGCGATGGGGGCCGTACTTGGAACCTCCTATACCTCCGAAGATCCCGACATTTTGCAGGTGGAGGACAACTATATCGCGCTGGAACAGGAGCTGGAACGCCGGATGGCCAACATCGAAAGTGAATTTCCCGGCTATGACGAGTACCAGTACGATGTGGACACCATTGGCCACGATCCCAATGAGCTGATTTCCTACCTGACTGCAAAATTCAATGCCTTCACCCCGGCCCAGGTACAGGCAGAATTAGAAGCCCTGTTCAACCAGCAATATACCCTTACCACCCGTGAGGAGGTGCAGATCCGTTACCGGACTGTGACCTGGACGGATGAGGAAGGCAACGAACATGAAAGCGAGGAGGCGTATGAGTATTACATTCTCCATGTGACCCTGCGGAACCATTCCCTGGGGACGGTGGCGGTGGAAAACCTGACCGAAGATGAAAAGGGCCGGTATGCCGCCATCCTGGAGTTAAAAGGCAACAAGCCCTATCTGTTCGGAGACAACATCTACGCGAACCCCTCTGAAGGGGAGCATTATGAGATCCCCGGTGAGGCCCTGTCCGACCCGTCCTTTGCCGCGCTGATTACCGAAGCGGAAAAGTACCTGGGCTACCCCTATGTTTGGGGCGGCTCGAACCCATCCACCAGCTTTGATTGCAGCGGCTTTGTCTGCTGGGTCTTTACCAACAGCGGCGTTCACAACCTGCCCCGTACCACAGCGCAAGGCATTTACAATCAGTGCGCGATTGTTTCGTCCTCCGAAGCCAAACCGGGGGACATTATCTTTTTCACGGGAACCTATGACAGCGCGGGGCCGGTGTCCCATGTAGGGATTTATGTGGGTGACGGGATGATGATCCACTGTGGCTCCCCAATCCAGTACGCCAATATCAACACATCTTACTGGCAACAGCACTTTTACGCATTTGGGCGTTTGTAACCGCCCGGAAAGGAGTTTTGATGAACCAGAAAATTCAGAAAATCGTGACCGAGATTGAGAAGGTCAAGGGAAAAATTGCTACCCAGCAGGCAAGGCTTAGGGAGCTGGAGCAGCAGAAAACGGAACTTGAGAATACCGAGATTGTTGGTATGGTGCGCGGCCTGGAGGTCACGCCGGAGGAACTGGCCTCTATCATTCAGGCCATCCGCAGCGGCAATACCGGCGGCCTGCCTGTGGCCACACAGAATCCGGAGGAACAGGAGGAAATGGATGATGAAGAATAAGCTGCGCTCTTTTATGGTGCTGGCCGCCCTTGCGGTGTGCTTTGGCACCTTTTCCGTTACCGCTTATGCACAGAGTAACGAACCGCAGACGGAACCCGCGCCGGTGGAGGAAACCACCGAACCGGAGGAAACTGCCGAGCCGAACCCCTTTACCCCAAACGGAACCGGCACTGTCCTGGATAACGCCACCAGTGAGGACGAAAAGGAGTTTTATACCATTGTGACCGAGGATGAAAACGTCTTTTATCTGGTCATTGACAAGCAGCGCGATACGGAAAACGTCTACTTCCTCAATGCAGTCACAGAGTCCGACCTGATGGCCCTTGCCGAGCAGGATGCGGAAGAATCCACTGAGCCAGTGGAATCGGAGCCGGAACCCACACCGGCACCGGAGCCGGAGGAGCCTGTCGAGGTAATAGAGGAACCCGAACCGGAGCCAGCGCCGGAAACCGGCACCAGCCCGGTTATGCTGGTCTTGATCGGCGTGGCGGTGCTTGCCGTAGGCGGCCTGGGCTACTACTTCAAGATTTATAAGCCCAAACATGAATTGGACGATGCTGCCGATTTGGATGAATTTGAGTTTGCAGGGCCGGAAGAACCGACTATTCGGGAGGAAGATCTGGAAGAACCTGCGCCGGAACTGACTGCCGAGGAAGAAGCCGAACAGCGCCGGCTTTATGAGGAGGAGCAGGAGCTTCCGGACGAGGACGAGGATGCCCCTATTCAGTAACAATCCAGGGCTGGAACGGATGATGCAGCAGAAACCTGCCGGGCGGAGAGCGCCAAAACTTCCGGCGCTCCCGCCCGATCATCCCTGCTATGGCTGCAACTATGGCATGGGAAGGCGCTGTGTGGGTGTCTGCTACAAGGAGCTTTTATCTAAAAGGAGGAAACGCGAGTGAAATTAGTGGTTGCCGAGAAACCCAGTGTGGCCCAGAGTCTGGCTGCTGTGCTGGGGGCAAAACAGAAAAAACAGGGATATTTGGAGGGCGGCGGCTTTCTGGTAAGCTGGTGCGTCGGGCATCTGGTGGGGCTGGCCCCTGCCGATGCCTACGACCCGAAGTATTCCGAGTGGACGTATGAGGATTTACCGATTATCCCAAAGGAATGGCAGTTTACTGTTGATCCTGGGAAAAAGGAGCAATTCAAGGTGCTTTCTGACCTGATGAGCCGTGCCGACGTGGACAGCCTGGTGTGTGCCACCGACGCGGGCCGCGAAGGGGAATTGATTTTCCGGCTGGTGTATCAGCAGGCCGGGTGCCGCAAACCGATGGAGCGACTGTGGATTTCGTCGATGGAGGAGGACGCAATCAAAGCGGGATTTTCCGCTCTGCGCCCCAGCAGCGAGTATGACCTTCTCTATGCTGCGGCCCTCTGTCGGGCAAAGGCAGATTGGCTGGTGGGAATTACCGGAACCCGGCTATTCTCCACCCTTTATCGAAGGACGCTCAACGTGGGGCGCGTCATGACCCCTACCCTGGCCTTGGTAGTGGAACGGGAAACCGCGATTGACAGTTTCAAAAAGGAGAAGTTTTACACGGTGGAACTGGATTGCGGTTTTCCTGCCGCAAGCGACCGGATGGCAGATAAAAAGGAAGCGGAGAAACTGAAAGCTGCCTGTGCAGGCCAGACTGCCACTGTCCGAAGGGTGGAGAAAAAGCAGCGCAACGCCAGCCCGCCGAAGCTATATGACCTGACTTCCCTCCAAAGGGACGGAAACCGGCTGTTTAGCTACACTGCCCAGCAGGTGTTGGATTATGCACAGGCCCTCTATGAAAAGAAGCTGTTGACCTATCCCCGTACCGATTCCAATTATCTGACAGAGGACACCGCCGCCACAGTGCCGGAGCTTTTGGAACAATCTGTTTCCAGCCTGCCGTTTTCTGTGGAGGTGGGGCCGACGGACATCTCCCGTGTAATAGACGCTTCAAAGGTCAGCGATCATCATGCGCTGCTGCCTACCATGCAGGTAAAGCAGGATGCGCTTGCCGCATTGCCTGCCGGGGAGCGCAACATCCTCACATTGGTCATCGTGCGGCTTTTATGCGCGGTCAGCGAAAAACAGGTTTACGAGGATACGGCTGTGGAGCTGGATTGCGGCGGTATGTCCTTTGCCGCAAAGGGGCGCGTAGTAACAAGCTCTGGCTGGAAGGCTGTGGAGCAAGCCTTCCTCTCCACGCTGAAGCAGAAGCCGGAAAAGGACGATCTGGAACCGGCCGCGCTGCCTTCTGTTACCGAGGGGCAGGCCCTTTCCGGCTGCAAGGCGGCGGTGCGTGAAGGAACCACCAGCCCGCCCAAACACTTCACGGAAGATCTGCTGCTTTCCGCGATGGAACACGCCAGCGCAGAGGAATTTGCAGAAATTAAGGATGTGGAGCGCACGGGCCTGGGAACCCCGGCTACCCGCGCCGGTGTGATCGAAAAGCTGGTGCGCGGCGGCTTTCTGGAACGCAAGGGCCGCCAGCTTCTTCCCACGAAAAAAGGCCATAACCTGATTGTGGTGCTGCCAGACAGCATCAAATCGGCCAAACTGACCGCAGAATGGGAGGCATCCTTAAAGGAGGTGGAGCGTGGGGAGCGTTCCGCAGACGATTTCCTCTCTGGGATTGAACGGATGACCGCCGATCTGGTGGAGAGCTACCGGGCAATCCAGGCAGATACCTCCCTCTTTGATAAACGGGAGCCGATTGGCAAGTGTCCCCGCTGCGGCAAGGATGTGGTGGAAAGCAAGCTGAGTTTTCTGTGTGTTGACCGTTCCTGCGGGTTTACCATGTGGAAGAACAGCCGCTTCTTTACCGACAAGCATAAAGAACTGACCAAAGCGGTGGCAAGCGCATTGCTGAAAAAGGGCCGTGTCAAAATGACCGGCCTATTCAGCGAGAAAAAGGGCGTGGCCTACGATGCCACCGTGGTACTCGACGATACCGGCAAGTATGTGAATTACAAGCTGGAATTTGACCAGAAGAAAGCAGGTGCAAAGCATGAGTGAGGAACGAAACCAATATGCTGTGGTGCCCTTTGACACCTTTGAACGATACCTGGGGCCGCGTTATGAGAATATCCCCGGTGTGGAGTACATTTTGGAAAATGGAACGCTGCTCTACTTCATGGAGGAGGCTCCAGGCGTGTACGAGTCTGCCGACCACACGGTTACCGGCGAATCGGCAGCCCCAAAGCTGTTTGTCCCCGTTTATGAAGGGGATGAAATGCAGCCCCACGCTTTTTCCGAAGTCGGCCCCCGTGAACAGTTTGCCGCCATCACCGATTTTTCTGTGACCATCGGACTGCCGGGGGTGAACCAGCGCAAGGAGCCGGGGTATGTGCTGGACAACGGCCTGGTGCTTCTGGAAAGTGAACGGGACAGCCAGGGCAACTATAAGGCCGGGGCCGGAATGGACGGGATGTTTTTACAGACCGGGCGCATTTTTGAGCCGATCCGGTATCCGGATGGGGAAATCCTCGCGTTTCTGGAACGCCAGCCGGAGCGCATCCGTGCGAAAGATCTGGAGTCCGTAAAGGCCTATGATACTGCCAGAGTGCAGAACCCCAGGGAAGAAAGACCGTCCCAAAGGCCGCCTTCCCTGCGGGAGCAGCTACGTCGGGCGCAGGAGACACGGCCCTTACCTGGGGCCAATGCTCCGGAAAGGGAACGGTGATCGGATGCCCTTACTGAAGGTGGAGCAGGAAACCATCATCCTTTTCAACGAAGCGGAGGCCACGGCCAGCGTCTATACCCATAACGCCGCCTTACAGCGGGTGCTTCTGGAACTGTGCCAGACCCATCCGGCCCAGGTACGGCAGACCGAAGATAACCGCCACGGCGGGTTGACCTATGAATTGCCCAAAAAGTGGGTGAAAATCACACCGCCGCGGGCACTCTCCGAAGCACAGAAACGAGTTTTGGATGAGATGAACCAGCGCAATCGGGAACGCAGGCAATCCACTTAATCATTCGGGGCGGCATGGGGTGTCTGTGCCGCCCTGCTTTTTGAAAGGAGGTTCTTATGGCGCAGAAATGGCAGACCATTTCGGAACTGGCCGCCGATACCAGCCGGAAGGTCACACACTCACCGGAGGAATGGTGCCGCTTTCTCACTACGGCGGCACGATTTTATAAAGCCTACGATTTTGACGATCAGCTTTTAATTTACGCACAGAAGCCGGACGCGACAGCCTGTGCGGATATGTCCACCTGGAACAATAAAATGCGCCGGTGGGTCAATGCAGGCAGCACTGCTATCGCGCTGATCCGCAAGGGATACGGCGGCAAGCCTTATCTGGACTATGTGCATGATGTGGCTGACACCCATCCGGTGCGGGGCGGTAAAGACCCCTGGCTGTGGAAACTGACGGAGGAAAACCGCGAGCCGGTTATGGAACGGCTGCGCGACACTTTTGGGATTGACGGCTCCGGCGATTTGGGCGACCTTCTGATGGAGACAGCGGAAAAGCTGGTGCAGGAAAGCTACGGCGAATACCTGCTCGATCTACTTTATGAACGTGAGGACAGCTTTTTAGAGGAGCTGGACGATTTCAACGTGGAGGTGCTGTTCCGCAACACCCTACGGGCAAGCGTCCAGTACGCCGTCCTTTCCCGCTGCGGCCTGGATGTGAGCCGTTACCTGGACGCAGAGGATTTCCGTGAAATCACCAATTTCAATACCACCGCTGCCCTGGCCTGCCTGGGTACGGCAGTATCTCAGGGGAGCCGGGAGCTGCTTTTGGAGATTGGCGATACCATACGGAAAATAGAACGGGAAAAGGCCAAAAATTCTCTTGCAAAGTCCGGCGCGGAGCCGTATAATGATAAAGGGAACTTTAGCACATTAAAGCGCGAAAGGAGCAATACGCATGGCGACATTGACATACAGCAAACAGAACGGGTATCAGGTGCCCAATCTCCGGATGGACGAGGTGGAGAACGAGCCGCAGACCCTGGGCCGGTTCGGAAGGGCCAGGGAGAAATATCTGATGGAGCACCGCAAGGGACTGTACAATTCGATGCTGCTGACCGGGAGGCTGTGGGCACATCTGACCGAGATCGACTGGACAGCCCAGGAGCAGATGGACAATCTGGTGGCAGAAATGGCGAAGGAACAGGGCGTGACCGAAGCCCTGAAAGCCAGCAACCAGATAGAATGGGTGCAGCGGATGAACAACATTCGGCAGTCGGCGGAGGAGATTATCCGAAACGACCTGATTTACAGTTAAATCCAGAAGAAACGGCAGGTGAACAGCCTGCCGTTTCTGTGTCCGTGGAGATGGAAACACCATTTTTCACCAAACCGGACTACCGGCAGCTCACCCTTTTTGACCTGCCGGAAATGCAGATACAGAAGATTTCCCACCAGGAAGCGGAGGCTGCGGCCTCCGCTTCTTCCCGTTCCAGGCGTAGAACGCCGGAGCAGCCGAAGGATAACAAGCTGGAGGCGGCCAGCCGGAAATTGTTTGAGCAATCCGGCACAGCAACCAATGAGCAGTTATCCTTTGACTTTATCGCGGCCGGGCGTGGACAGATAGAACCCCAAAACGGGGATAGCCAGGGTACAATCCCGCCCCCGCAGGTTCCCTCCCCGGAACCCACCGGCGCGGGCGCATCCGAAGCGGTCAAACCGTCCACAGAGGCCCCTGTTTCTCCTTCCCTTGTCCCGGATGTGCCGGAATACATGAAGTTAAAGGCAGATCATCCTGGTTCTATGGTGAGCGTCCGGGTTGGCGACTATTTCCTTCTCTATGGCGAGGACGCAAAGCAGGTAGCCGCTGACCTGGGCCTAAAGACTGTGGTTCAGGAGATTCCCGGCCTTGGGGAAACCACCGTCACCGGCACCAACCTGGGCTGGCCCCATCTGGCAAAGCAGTTGCAGCTTCACGGCCATAACGTCACCATTGGCGAGCTGGAGAACGGCCGGTATCAGGTTGTCAAAAATCTGGAAGTGGCTGATTTTATCCCTCTTGGGATGAAGCTGGAACAGGATGGGCGCACCTTTACCGTCGATCAGGTCGATTACGCTGCGGGCCGCGTCAGTCTGCGGGATGATACCTTTGCGGCTGGCACCGGCTTTCCCATCTTCCGCAGTGAGCCGGTAGCCGTGGTGCGGGAATGGGTGGAACACCAGCAGGAAAAAGACCTGGCTGTGGCAGCTCGTACAGAGGAAATGCTTGTTGGAGCTGCCGCCGCTTACGGACAGTCCCAGCTTGATACCGCAAAAGGGCTGATTTCCGAGTTTTGTGAACGGGAATACGGCTCCGAGGTGGAATTTACCGACCTGCAGCATATCGGGCTGGCCTGCACCACCACCGAGGACGAAAAGCACATCCTTCAGGTGGACGCGAATCTGGTGGATTATGCCATCTGCTATCTGGTAGACGGGGTGCAGGTACATCAGGACAAATACGAAACCCTCTCAGACCTGATTGACCAGGAGCTTTCTGCGCTGGATTTTGACAACCTCATCCGCACAGGAATGGACGCGATACCGGAGGAACCACTGGATCAAGAGAAGGCAGTGCCACATAGCCGCTATTCTGTGATAGAAGCCAGTGACACGGATTCCTATGTCCCGGATGGTGGGCGATTTGCCATTTTGGATGAAGAAACACAGGACTATTACTATGACGAGGATAGCTGGGCAAAGGTTTTTCCCGATGCAGAATCTGCCGCTCAATTTATAAAAGAATTGGAGAAGGCAGATGCCGAAAAGCAGCAGCCTAATTTGACCGGTCAGCCGATTACCCGCGAGGGCGATACCCTGACAATCGGGAATGGCCCCGCTACCCATGAAGTTGATATTACTGTGTCCGATGAAGAATGGGAGCGAATCAAAGCAGTCATTCCGGAAAATACTGCCCAAAACTTCCACATCACCGATCCAGACCTGGGCGCAGGCGGGCAAAAGACAAAATACCAGAATAACGTGGCTGCAATCCGGCTCTTGAAGGACTTGGAGGCCCAGGGCCGCAGCGCGACGCCGGAGGAACAGGAAGTCCTATCCCGCTATGTTGGGTGGGGCGGCATTCCCCAGGCATTTGACGAAGCCAATGAAAAGTGGGCTTCGGAATGTGCAGAGTTAAAAACGCTGCTGACCCCGGAGGAATACGCTTCTGCCCGTGGTTCTACCCTGAACGCACACTTTACCAGCCCCACCGTGATCGAGGGAATGTATCAGGCGTTGGAGCGGATGGGCGTTCATCCGGATACCATCCTGGAGCCTGCAATGGGCGTGGGAAACTTCTTTGGACTTTTACCGGAGTCCATGCAAAACGCCACCCTGATGGGCGTGGAGCTGGACAGCATTACCGGGCGGCTGGCAAAGCAGCTTTATCCCCAGGCCAACATCACCGTGGACGGCTTCGAGCGCGTCAACCTGCCGGACAATTCCATCGACCTGGCTGTGGGAAACGTACCTTTTGGCAGCTACAAGCTGGCCGATCCCCGGTACGATAAGCAAAACCTTCTCATTCACGACTACTTTTTCGTGAAAACGCTGGATAAGGTACGGCCCGGAGGAATCGTGGCTTTTATCACCTCAAAAGGTACGCTGGATAAGCAGGATTCCACTGTGCGGGAATATCTGGCGCAGCGGGCTGACATTTTAGGCGCGGTGCGCCTGCCGAACAACGCCTTTTCCAGGAACGCCGGTACGGATGTGACCACGGATATTTTGTTCCTGCAAAAACGGGCGCAGCCGCCGGAGCAGGTGCCGGATTGGGTACATTTGGGACAGACCGCAGACGGAATCCCCATCAACCGCTACTTTGAAACCCACCCGGATATGGTGCTTGGCACGATGGCCTGGGACAAAAGTATGTATGGGAACGAACGGGAAACTACCTGCGCCCCGCTTCCTGGGATTGAGCTGGCCGACCAGTTGAGCGAAGCCCTTTCAAAACTCTCCCCGCCGGATCAGCAGCTTCTCTCCCAAAAAGGTGCGGTGGAAGTCCCGGAACTATTAGAACGAATGGAAACCGCTGATGTAGAAGCCCGGAATTTCAGCTACACGGAGGTCGGCGGTAAGCTCTACTTTGTGGAGGATGGCGAGCGGATTCCGGTGGAGGTTCCCGCCACCACGGAAAAGCGTATCCGTGGTATGATCGGCCTGCGGGATGTGACCCGAAACCTCATTGAATTGCAGCTTTACGGCGGCACCGACGAGGAAATCCGGACAGCCCAGGAAAAATTGGGGAAAGCCTATGACGCTTACACCGCAGAATACGGCCTCTTAAACAGCACCGGCAATAAGCGGGCCTTTGAACAGGATTCGTCTTACTGCCTGCTGTGTTCCCTGGAGGTTCTGGACGAGGACGGGAACCTGGAACGCAAAGCGGATATGTTCACAAAGCGCACCATCAACCATCAGGTGACGATTGACCATGTGGACACCGCCAGCGAAGCACTGGCCGTTTCCATCGGGGAACGCGCCCGTGTGGATTTGGACTATATGGCCTCACTGTTAGGCACTCCCGGCGAAACCGACAGCATCATCCGCGACCTGAAAGGGGTGATTTATAAAAATCCGGAAGCCGGCGGCGGCCCGCTGAACGGATGGGAAACGGCAGACGAGTATTTATCCGGCAACGTCCGGAAGAAGCTGGCCGCTGCGCGGGCGGCGGCTGAGAATGACCCTGCATTTGCGGAAAATGTGGCCGCGCTGGAACAGGCGCAGCCCAAAGACCTTTCCGCTGCGGAGATTGATGTGCGGATCGGCGTTACCTGGATTGACCCGAAGTATTACACCCAATTCGTCCATGAACTCTTGAAACCACCCTTCTATCTCAAGAAGGACATACAGGTGCGCTATTCCCCGGCCACCGGCGAATGGAATGTGAGCGGAAAATCGCGGGACAGTCTGAACAATTCCCTGGCCTATGTGACCTACGGAACCAAACGGAGAAACGCCTACGCCATCATTGAGGACAGCCTGAACCTGCGGGACACCCGGATTTATGATACCGTCCACAATCCGGACGGCACTACCAGTCGTGTGTTCAATGCCAAAGAAACTATGCTGGCCCAGCAGAAGCAGGAACAGATCCGGGAAGCATTCAAGGATTGGATTTGGAAAGACCCGGCCCGACGTGCCGACCTGTGCCAGAAGTACAATGAACTCTATAACGCCATCCGGCCCCGCAGCTACAACGGGGAGCATATCCGGTTTTCCGGTATGAATCCGGAAATTTCCCTGCGGCCCCACCAGCGCAACGCGGTGGCCCGGATGCTTTACGGTGGGAACAGCCTGCTGGCCCATTGTGTGGGCGCAGGCAAGACCTTTGAGATTGTTGCGGCGGCGATGGAATCCAAACGCCTGGGGCTGGCAAAGAAAAGCCTTGTGGTGGTTCCCAACCACCTGACCGAGCAATGGGGCGCGGATTTTCTGCGGCTTTATCCCGGTGCCAATGTGCTGGTGGCTACCAAAAAGGATTTTGAACCGGCGAACCGGAAAAAGTTTTGCAGCCGGATTGCCACCGGCGATTATGACGCCGTGGTGATTGGGCACAGCCAGTTTGAAAAAATTCCCCTTTCGCCGGAGCGTCAGAAAGCCATCCTTCAGGAGCAGATCGACCAGGTGATCGACGGTATCCAGGAGGCAAAGGAGCAGAACGGCGAACGCTACACCATCAAGCAGTTGGAGAAATCCAGAAAGAACCTGGAAGCGCGGATGGCAAAGTTAAATGACCAGAGTCGCAAGGATGATGTGATTACCTTTGAGGAATTGGGCGTCGATAAGCTGTTTGTGGACGAAGCCCACGGATTCAAAAACTTGTTTCTGGCAACAAAAATGCGGAATGTGGCGGGAATCGGCCAGTCCGAAGCGCAGAAATCTTCCGATATGTTTGCGAAGTGCCGGTATCTGGATGAAATCACCGGCGGGCGCGGCGTGGTCTTTGCCACCGGCACCCCGGTCAGCAATTCGATGGTGGAACTTTACACCATGATGCGCTACCTGCAATACGACCTGCTAAAGTCCAGCGGCCTGGAGCATTTCGATAGCTGGGCGGCCAACTTTGGCGAAACCATCACTGCTTTGGAGATGGCCCCGGAAGGGACGGGCTTTCGCAGTAAGACCCGGTTTGCAAAGTTTTTCAATCTTCCGGAACTCATGGCCATGTGGCGGGAGGCTGCTGACATTCAGACGGCGGATATGCTGCGCCTGCCGGTTCCGGCGGCGGAAAAAATCACCGAAGTTACCACCCCCAGCGACTTCCAGCGGGATTTGGTGGCCGACCTGGGGGAGCGGGCCGAAGCGGTACGCAACCGGGAGGTGGAGCCGCGCGAGGACAATATGCTCAAAATTACCTCGGATGGCCGCAAGCTGGCCCTGGATCAGCGGCTGTCTGATCCGACGCTGCCGGACGATCCGGAAAGTAAGGTCAATGCCTGTGTCCGGAATGTGTTGCAGGTTTGGCGGGACACGGAGGAAATCAAGGGGACGCAGCTTGTATTCTGTGACCTGTCTACCCCAAAGGGGGATGGTTCCTTCAACGTCTACGACGATATGAAGCAAAAGCTGATGGCCCAGGGCGTACCGCCGGAGGAAATCGCCTTTATTCACGATGCAAAGACAGAGGCTCAGAAAGCGGAGCTTTTTGCAAAGGTGCGGAAAGGACAGGTGCGGGTGCTGCTTGGTTCCACGGCCAAAATGGGCGCAGGCACCAACGTACAGACGCGCCTTGCCGCGCTGCACCATCTGGATTGCCCCTGGCGGCCTGCCGACATTGAGCAGCGCGAAGGCCGCATTTTGCGTCAGGGCAACATGAATCAAACCGTGAAAATCTATAAATACGTCACGGAGAATACCTTTGACGCATATAACTGGAGCATTTTGGAGAACAAGCAGAAATTCATCGGCCAGTTGATGAGCGGCAAAAATCCATCCCGTTCCTGCGAGGATGTGGACGAGGCTGCTTTAAGCTATGCCGAAGTCAAGGCCCTGGCCTCCGGCGACCCGCGCATTATTGAAATGACCGATCTGGACAGCCAGGTGACAAAGTTAAAACTTCTGAAAGCTAACCACGAGGGACAGCGGTATATGCTGGAGGATCGGATCATTCAGTTTTTCCCTAAAGCGATTAACGGCACAAAGGAACAGATCCAGGGGCTTGAGGGAGACTTGGCGGTTTTTCAGGCCCACCCCCAGCCGGATAAGGAGCATTTTTCTATCACAGTGGCAGGCCAGACCTATACAGAGCGAAAGGCCGCAGGTCAGGCCATCATCGATGCCTGCACGAAAATGACCGACGTTTCGCAGCGGGTGGAGCTTGGCGAATACCGTGGCTTCCCCATGACCCTGTGGGCCGATACAGCCACGCAGAAATTTCAAGTGACAATGAAGCAAAACCTATCCCATACCATTGAACTGGGCAGCGATCCGGTAGGCAACATCGCCCGTCTGGATAATGCCCTGGCAGCCATCGCGGAAAATCTGGAGCAGAACAAAGGCAAGCTGGAAAATCTGACCGCGCAGATGGAGGAGGCAAAGCTGGAGGTGAAGCGGCCTTTCCCCCAGGAACAGGAGCTGGTTGAGAAAACCTCCCGTCTGAACGTGCTGCGGATTGCCCTGAATATGGATGGAAAATCCACCGGCAAACGGGAGCGGGACAAAGAGGAGCTGGATGGAGGAAAGCCCTCCATCAAAGGAATGCTAAAACGTCTTGGGGTTGAATCGGCAGCGACCGCTTCTCCCCCGCAAAAGGACAAGGATATGGAGGTGGCAATCTGATGAAACCACGCAGCGGGCGCACCATTCCCCTTTACTTCAAGGTGTCGCCGCAAGAAAAGGCACTCATTGAAAAAAAGATGGCGCAGCTTGGTATCCATAACCAGCGGGCCTACTTACGGAAAATGGCGGTGGACGGGTACGCGGTGCAGGTGGATATGTCCGACTTCAAGACTCTTGTGTCCCTGCTGCGTAACTGCTCCAACAACCTAAACCAGATCGCCAAACGGGTGAACAGCACGGGAAATCTCTATCAGGAGGACGTAGCCGACCTGCAGGAGCGATACCGGGAGCTTTGGGGCGCAGTCAGTACCCTTTTGGGGAAATTGACGGATTTATAAATTGCAGCTTTACTTTCGCACTTTAACGTGATATAGTCAGCTTGTAAACCAGCTTCTAAGGAGGTCGCCCCTATGAGAATATTTTTGAAAATTTTACTGTTCCCTGTGGTTCTGGTGCTGACGGTTCTGGTGGCTTTCTGCCGCTTCATCTGCCTGTTCTCCGGTATGATACTCGGTATCCTGGCGGTGCTGCTGTTCCTGATCGGGTTGCTGGTGCTGTTCGCCGGTCGGGTGGATGGCTTTATCGGGTTTATGATACTGGCATGGCTGGTCAGTCCCTACGGCTTGCCGATGGCAGCTTCCTGGCTGACGGATCGGGTGGCAGACTTCAACCAGATGTTAAAATCCATTTAATCTATGACCTGCGGGCGCGGCTCTTTCTGTGAGGGCCGCGCCCCTATTTTTTCTGGAAGGAGGGCCAGCAGATGGCAATTTCAAAAATCAAACCGCGCCACGCCAGCGAGGGCCGGAGTATTGCGGCGGTTCTGAAAGACCGGATTGACTATGACAAGAATCCGGATAAGACAAAAGGCGGGCTGCTGGTGTCCTCCTATCAGTGCAACCCGGATACCGCTTGGCAGGAATTTGCCCTCAGCAAGCAGATTTACGAAACGGAAACTGGTCGCAAACGCGCACCGGAAAACGATGTAATTTCTTATCTAATTATCCAGTCCTTTAAGCCTGGGGAAATCACGCCAGAGGACGCAAACAAGCTGGGGTATCAGCTTGCTTTGGAGTTTACCGGCGGGCAGCACCAGTTCCTTGTCGCTACCCATGTGGATAAGAAACACATCCACTGTCACATCGAATTTAACAGCACTGCCCTGGACTGTTCTCACAAGTTCAATAACTACTGGAATACCTATCAGACGATCCGAAAAATCAATGACCGCCTGAGCCGGGAACACGGCCTTTCCGTGATTGAAAAGCCCAAAGAAAAAGGCAAGCATTATGCAGAGTGGGCGAACGCACGGCGCGGCACAAGCTGGAAGGATAAGTTGCGCCGGACGATTGACCGGGTACTGCCTACGGTGTCAAGCTACGAGGAATTTCTTGCTGCCATGCGCCGGGAAGGATATGAGATCCAGACCACCCGGAAAGTCCTGAGTTTTCGTCTGGCCAGCGAGGGGCAGGAACGGTTTACCCGTGCGAAAACTCTGGGAGCCGATTATACGCAGGAGGCCATCCAGGAGCGCATTGGGCAGCCGGTGAAGCGCCCGCGCCGGAGGGCTGCGCCGCTTCAAAAGAATGGCCGGGTCAATCTGCTTTTGGACATCCAAAGCCGCTTGCAGGGACGCGGGCCGGGCTATGAACGCTGGCTGAAAATCCATAACCTGAAAGAAGCGGCGAAAACGCTGAATTATCTGACCGAGCATAATATCACGGACTATGAGTTGCTGGCAGCGCGGGCCGCTTCCGTGTCCGAGAATTTTGATAAAACAGCAACTTCCATCAAGCAGTATGAACATCGGATGGAGCAGATCGCGGAGCTGAAAAAGCATATCATCAACTATGCGAAAACCTGCGATGCCTATGCGGCTTACCGGAAAACCAGCCCCAGGGAGAAGCCACGGTTCCGGGCAGCCCATGAAGCGGAGCTGCTTTTGCACGAAGCTGCTAAACGGGCCTTTGACGAGTTTGGAGAAAAGAAGCTGCCGACGGTCAAAACCTTGCAGGCAGAATACAGTGACCTGCTGGCAAAGAAAAAGGCCGCCTACGAAGATTATAAGCGGCTCCGGAAAGAGAATCAGGAGTTGCAGACCGTAAAGGCCAATGTAGACGCACTATTAAGGATCGAGCAGGTGCAGGAGTACCAGCGAGAGAAAGAAAACAATCAGGAACAGGGCCGGTAAAACCGCTCTGCGGGTTTGTCGCCTTGTTTGCCAAAAAGCGAGAGCCGGGAGCCTCGTCAGGGGTGCGCAAAGCGCATTTATTTACCCTTGACGCGGCCTCCGGCTTTTGCTATGCCTCTGGCAGAGAAGCGTCCTTCTGGACGCGCAAGCCACCATGCCCTGCATGGTGTTCGGCCCGCACATTTTTGTCGGGCCGGGGGTTTGGGGAACGCCCCAACAAGCAGGAAAGGATATTCCTTTCCATTGCTTGCAAAAACACCCTTCTCCCTCGTTTTTCCCTCTAATACTACATTTGAGGGGTTCAAAATGGCCATGTGCAAGACTTAAATAGGTAGACTTACACTGCGTTTTGTGTTAATATAAAATGTAGTTAGCAAAAGCTAACCGAAGAAAGGAGATGTTTTCCTAAATGCGGCTAATGGAAAACGCAGAAATTGTAAAGCCGGATGTTTTTGGAACCAAAGCAAAAATCATGGAAGAAAACGAAAATGAAACTAAATACCAAATGCAATGCGATACGCCAAACGGATTTATGCACTGCTACCATCTATTTCCCGGCATTGATTTAGCATATTCCACTTTTGAGGCTTCCTCATGCCGTATGAGAAATAGAGCGATGCCAAACATTTTGGAAATAGCATATTGTCGTGCCGGAAGATTTGAGTGTGAGTATAAGCATGGGTTTGTTACATACTTGGGTGAAGGGGATTTCGCTGTTAGTCTCCTATCTCCCGAACGAGAACCACCAGAATTTCCGATTGGATATTACGATGGAGTTGCGTTTATTATCGACTTAGATATAACCGGATTGATTTTTGAAAATGTTGTGGAGGGTGTTTCAATAAATCTGAAAGAATTGATAGACAAATTCTGTGTCGGACACTGTTGTTCGGTTATTAAGACACCTCCCAATCTACATCATGTGTTTCAAGAGATCTGCGAAGCACGAGATACAGTTCCTATGGGATACTTACGGTTAAAAGTATTGGAAAGTCTATTCCTGCTTTCCCAGATGCTCCCGCAAGAGAATTTTGAGACTGCTGCATACTATTCTGCCAACCAAATCAAAAAGGTTAAAGCACTAAAATGTGAGCTGGCAAACCAATTAGATAGCCGGGAAACATTGAAAAGTATCGCAGATAGATACGGAATGAGCCTTACTGCTTTGAAAGACTGCTTTAAGGCGGTCTACGGGAAACCGATTCACGCATTTCAGCGCGAATACAAAATGCAGACAGCTACCAAACTCTTGGTTACAACAAAGCTGTCAATAGCGGAAATAGCAGGAATGGTCGGATACGAAAATCCCAATAAGTTTTCCGCTGCTTTTAAGGAAATTATAGGGCAGTCTCCCAGCGAATACAGAAAGAGCAGAAATTGATTGGCTTTTTGGATAGATTGAGGCTTCTTGGAGTGGAGCAATAATTGAATATGGGGTATTATAAGCTTTGTGGTTAGCGATGTCTAACTGCAAAGCTTATTTTTTTAGGAGGGAAACGAATGAGCAAGGCAACAAGGCGATTTATCGTCAATAAAATCCTTGAAATGCTTATAACGCTCGTTGTTGTCACGCTGATTTCTTTCCTGCTTGTGCGCCTATCGCCCATTGATCCGGCAGAAGCGTATGCTCGCCGGTCATTTGCCGCATTTAGCTTTACGGATGAGCAGATGGAGGCGCTGCGGGAAGATATGGGCCTCAATGACCCGCTGCCCGTACAGTATGTGACTTGGGTACGGGATGCGCTCCATTTAGATTTTGGGGAATCCTTTGTAAGTGGGCAGCCAGTATTTGAGAAAGTCACAACGGCTATCGGCATTACCGTAACGATTGTATTGATTTCAGCCGTTATTCAAGCAGTTTTCATTCTTCTGTTCGGCTGTCTTTGTTATCTGACAAGAAAAAGAATGATTGGCCATGCGCTGATTTTTCTGTGCATTGCAGGGGTGTCCATCCCGTCCTTTTTCTTTGCCAGTTCCTACCTCGACATTTTTGCTGTCAAGCTCGGTTTGACATCGGTGGTAGGAAATACGGGACTGATGCGGTATCTCCCGGCAGCGGTCTGTATCGCCATTGGGTGTATCGCCCTGTTTTCGCCCATGCTGGCGAATAACATTCAAAAAGAAATGGAGCAGGACAGTGCTTTCTACGCTCGTTGCAGAGGTTTATCTGAAGGGAAAATCCTGTTACGATACGCACTTCCCAGTGCGGTTGTAACTCTTCTTCCCAGCTTTTGTCAGATGCTCGGACTTTGTATGGCTGGTTCTGCGATTGTAGAGCGCGTGTTTTCCCTGCCGGGGCTTGGTTACTTAATCATTGACAGCGTGCTGTATCGGGATTCGCCAGTTATCCACGCAACAATTCTGTTCCTTGCGTTTTCGCTGGTAATGTTCAATATTCTTTCGGATATACTACGGCGGATTTTGCAACGGGATGCTTCTGCGAGAGAGGGGGCCAGACTATGAGCCGGACAAAACATATTCTCTCGTATGCAATTCCGATTGTAATATTGCTGTTTTTCCTGTTCGGATCGTTTTTTGCTCCTCACGATCCGACGGCCACAAATATACGGGACAAATATCTACCCAGCAGCGCAGAATATCCGTTTGGGACAGACGATTTCGGCCGCTGCGAGTTTTCGCGTATCCTTGAAGGAGGGAAAACAACTTTAGGTATTGTGCTGGTCGGATCGGCCATTGTCATTTTACTTGGTATCCTCTTTGGCATCTTACTGGCAAAGACAGGCCGCCGTAGAAATATTCTTGCAGAAAGTATTTTGAACGCAGTTACAGCGATACCGCCGGTGGCTTATCTGATTATCTTCATCGGTATTTGGGGGAACAGTATCCCCACCATGCTGGTGGCACTGACGGCATCTTTAATCCTTCGGATGATTAAGCTGGTCAAAACTTTGATTGAAGTTGAGTATGACAAAGCATACATCATGTGCGCGATTGCCTGCGGTGCAAGCAAGGTGCGGATCATGCTGGTACATATCCTTCCCAATATTATCCGTGACATCGTGCAATTTATCTGCCTCTCCTGCGCAGAAATGATTATTGCGATTTCCGGTTTCTCATTCATCGGCCTTTCTCTGGGCGATGATGTAATTGATTGGGGTGTTATGCTTTCCGATGCAAGGGCATTGGCCGGAACTCATCCGCAGTTGCTCCTTTATCCGATCCTCTTTATCTTTATCAGCTCCCTCTGTTTCAACTACCTGGGGCGGCTTTTGGAAAAGGAGGGTGCCTGATGCTTGAAATCAAAAATCTGACCGTGAAAGTAAAAAATAACGCACCGATTTTAACCGATGTTTCATTGTCTATTGACGAAGGGACTTGTATTGGACTGACTGGAGCCAGCGGCTCCGGAAAAACAACTTTGATTAAATCCATTATGGGGATGAACGGCGGCGATCTGGAAATCCCACAGGGTCAAATTCTCCTGGATGGAGACAATTTGCTGACGCATAGTGCGAAGGAGCGCCGAATGCTTTGCGGGAAAACGATTGGATTTATTCCGCAAAACCCAATGACAGCGTTTTTCCCACACGCAAAGATGGAGCGGCAGATCATTGAAACGCTCCGTATGCACACTGGTTTGGATAAAAAACAGGCCCACGCGCTTGCGGAAAATGTGCTGCGGAAAGTCAACCTGACCGATACGAAGCGAGTGCTGAGTGCATATCCTGGAGAGTTATCCGGTGGTATGCTTCAGCGGATTGCTATGGCGCTGATTTTGGGGACGAAGCCTAAATATGTTTTGGCAGACGAACCGACCAGCGCCCTTGACGAAGCAAATCGGGATTTATTACTGGAGTTACTGAGGGAATATCAAGAAACAGCAGCGATTTTGTTCATCTCCCATGATACTGAGGCAATGAAAGCCCTATGCCCTATCACTCATGTGATGGAACATGGAAAAATTATTGAAACACAGGCGACTGAGCAGCTATTCATCCACCCGCAGCAGTCGTGGACCAAACGATTTGCCGAAGCTGCCTGTCACCGGGAGGAGGTGAACTGGAAATGGACTGCATTGAATTAGATAACCTCACCAG
>OLOB01000431.1_pt1 | contig 34561 bp, 31 predicted proteins | sample 1671911 | NCBI WGS metagenome assembly OLOB01 (sample SAMEA3136625, study PRJEB25190) | human gut metagenome | biome: human gut; feature: human-associated habitat; material: faeces | place: Austria | collected 2013
AGTTTCTGCCGGCGTTCTTTCCCCCATTTCTTCCGCTGTTGGAAGAAATGGGGCCGTCGGAGACAAAGAAAGCGCTCGCGCCGGGGCGCGAAACTATCCCCGTCGGAGACAAAGAAAGCGCTCGCGCCGGGGCGCGAAATAGCCCCTGCGCCGTCTGCGGGCGGGACGGCGGTGCGGATACAGGAAAGGAGAAACGCTATGACGAAAAAACAAAAGAAAATGCTCATACGCATACTCATCACGGCGGCGATGCTGGTCGCGCTGTATATTATTCCGGTGACGGGGTGGCTGCGGCTGGCGCTGTATCTGACAGCGTATCTGGTCATCGGCTACGACATTCTGAAAAAGGCCGGGCAGGGCATCGCCAACGGGCGGGTGTTCGACGAGAACTTCCTGATGGCCGTGGCCACGGTGGGCGCGTTCGCGCTGGCCATCTATGAGAAAAGCGGCGACTACAACGAGGCCATCGCCGTGATGCTGTTCTATCAGATCGGCGAGCTGTTCCAGAGCTACGCGGTGGGCAAGAGCCGGAAGAACATCAGCGCGCTGATGGACATCCGTCCGGACTACGCCAACATTGAGCAGGACGGCCAGCTGGTACAGGTGGACCCGGACGAGGTGGCCATCGGCACCATCATCGTGGTACAGCCGGGCGAGAAGGTGCCCATCGACGGCGTCGTCACCGAGGGCAGCTCCACCCTGAACACCAGCGCCCTGACCGGCGAGAGCCTGCCCCGGGACGCCCGGGAGGGCGACGAGGTCATCAGCGGCTGCATCAACATGACCGGCGTGCTGAAGATCCGGACCACAAAGGCCTTTGGCGAGTCCACGGTATCCAAGATCCTGGAGCTGGTGGAGAACTCCAGCTCCCGCAAGTCCCGCAGCGAGGACTTCATCGCCAAGTTCGCCCGCATTTACACGCCGGTGGTATGCTACAGCGCGCTGGCGCTGGCTATTATCCCGCCGGTGATCCGGCTGGTGGGCGGCATGGACGGCCAGTGGGAGCAGTGGGTATACCGTGCGCTGACGTTCCTGGTGACCAGCTGCCCGTGCGCGCTGGTGGTCAGTATTCCCCTGAGCTTCTTCGCCGGTATCGGCGGCGCCAGCCATGAGGGCATCCTGATCAAGGGCTCCAACTATCTGGAGACGCTGTCCCAGGTAAAGACGGTGGTGTTCGACAAGACCGGCACGCTGACCAAGGGTGTGTTCGAGGTGACGGCGGTACACCACAGCGACATGGACGAGCAGAAGCTGCTGGAATACGCGGCGCTTGCGGAGTGCGCCTCCTCCCATCCCATCAGCAGGAGCCTGCAGAAAGCCTACGGCAAGGCCATCGACCGCAGCCGCGTGACGGACATCCAGGAGAGCAGCGGCCACGGCGTCACCGCCGTGGTGGACGGCCACACAGTGGCCGCCGGCAACAGCAAGCTGATGGTCCAGCTGGGTATTCCTTATCACGACTGCCACAGCGTGGGGACCATCATCCACATGGCGGTGGACGGGCAGTATGCGGGGCACATCGTGATCTCCGACGTGGTGAAGCCCAACGCCAAGGCGGCCATCGCCGCGCTGCATAAGGCGGGCGTGGAAAAGACCGTCATGCTCACCGGCGACGCCAAGAAGGTGGCGGACGCGGTGGCGGCGGAGCTGGGCGTGGACGAGGTACACAGCGAGCTGCTGCCCGGGGACAAGGTGGCGCAGGTGGAGCAGCTGCTGTCCCGGCAGCGCGGGAAGGCCAAGCTGGCCTTCGTGGGCGACGGCATCAACGACGCGCCGGTGCTGAGCCGGGCGGATATCGGCATCGCCATGGGCGCCATGGGCAGCGATGCGGCCATCGAGGCGGCGGACGTGGTGCTGATGGACGACGAGCCCATGCAGATCGCCAAAGCCATCCACATCTCCCGGAAGTGCATCGGCATCGTGTATCAGAACATCGTGTTCGCGCTGGCGGTGAAGTTCGCCTGCCTGGTGCTGGTGGCCATCGGCGCAGCCAATATGTGGGCGGCCATCTTCGCCGACGTGGGCGTGATGGTGCTGGCGGTGCTGAACGCCATACGGGCCCTGCGGGTGAAAAATCTGTGAGTGAAAAAAGGACCGGCTCTCGCCGGTCCTTTTTAGCGCCTAACATTTTTGTATGAATTGCGTAAAGTGTGAAAATGGGGGTAGCATTTTCGGGGGGAGGCTGGTATAATGTGCGGGTAACAGTTGTTGATTTATGTTGTCAACATAATATAGCATATTAGATATGCTTGTAAAACTTTCACATTTATATTAGTTGCATAGGAGAAACATATGGAGACCTATAAGAGACGGCGGGGAGACCGGAAGGACGGCCGGCTGCTGCGGGAGCTGGATTCCCTGCACTTCATCACCGGCATCATCTACCCAAACCGGTGCGATAATGAGGCGTACATCTCCGTGAAGGTGGACCTGACCGCCATGAACGCGTATCTGGCCAGGAAGAACGAGGAGGAGAAGGACTTTCCCTACACCATGTTCCACATCGTGGTGGCGGCGCTGGAGAAGACCATCACCCTGCGGCCGAAGCTGAACCGCTTTATTGTGAACAGCAATTTCTATCAGCGGAACGAGGTGTCCGCCGCGTTCGTGGTGAAGAAGCAGTTTTCCGACAAGGGTGCGGAGGCGCTGGCCTTCCTCCATGGGAAGGAGACGGACACGGTGGCGGAGGTACACGACTACATCCGCCGGCAGGTGACGGAGTGCCGCAGTGAGAAGGTGGATGCCTCCACCGCGGGCATGGATATGTTCAATAAGATGCCCCGGTGGATGGGCAAGGCCATCGTGCGGTTCCTGATGTTTCTGGATCGCCACGGCTGGGTGCCGTCCGACCTCATCGCCACCGACCCCTATTACAGCTCTGTGGTCATCTCGAACCTGGGGTCCATCAAGCTGAAGTGCGGCTATCACCACCTGACCAACTGGGGCACCTGCTCCCTGTTCTGCATCATCGGCGAAAAGAAGAAATCGCCGTTTATCAATGAGGACGGCACCGTGACCATGCGGGAGACGCTGGAGCTGGGACTGACCATTGACGAGCGGTTGGCGGACGGCTATTACTACTCCAAGTCTGTGCGGCTGCTGGAGTATCTGCTGACACACCCGGAGGAGCTGGAAAAGCCCATGAGCGAGGAGGTACAATATGAGTGAAGTAAAGACCCCGTGGAAGGACTATATGGGCGATGTGCCCATGCACCTGGATTATTTCCAGGGAAGTATGTTCGAGGCCGTGGAGCGCATGGCCGAGCTGTATCCCAACAACATCGCCTTTGATTTCATGGGCAAGTCCACCACCTATAAAAAGATGGTGCAGGAGATCGAGAAGTGCGCCAAGAGCCTGAAGACCCTGGGCGTGCGGCCCGGCGACAAGGTGACCATCGCCATGCCCAACTGCCCGCAGGCCATCTATATGTTCTACGCGGTGAACCTGGTGGGCGGCATCGCCAATATGATCCACCCCCTGTCGGCGGAGAAGGAGATCGAGTTCTATCTGAACGCCTCCGAGTCCACCACGGCCATCACGCTGGATCAGTTCTACGACAAGTTCGAGCACATCCGGCAGAACACCGGCATCATCAACATCATCATCGCCTCCGTAAAGGACGCGCTGAGCCGCACCATCCGGGCGGGCTATATGCTCACCGAGGGGCGGAAGATCCAGAAGATCCCCGAGGACGCGCCGGTCATCCGGTGGAAGGAATTTATGGATATGTCCCGGTACTGCTTCTACAAGAACTACCGGGTGGAGCGAGGCTACAACGATCCCGCGGTCATTCTGTACTCCGGCGGCACCACCGGCACCACAAAGGGCATCGTGCTGACCAACGGCAACTTCAACGCACTGGGCCAGCAGATCATCGCCACCAACCCCATGTTCCGGCCCGGCGACCGGATGCTGGCGGCCATGCCCCTGTTCCACGGCTTCGGTCTGGGCGTGTGCGTGCACTCCATGCTGAGCCAGGGCGGACGGTGCATCCTTATCCCCCGCTTCACCGCCAAGAGCTATGCCAAGCAGATCGTGAAGTACAAGTGCAACTTTATCGCCGGCGTGCCCACGCTGTATGAGGCGCTGCTGCGCCTGCCCAGCATGGACGGCGCGGACCTGAGCAGTCTGAAGGGCGTGTTCTCCGGCGGCGACAGCCTGTCTATCGAGCTGAAGAAGAAGTTTGACAAGTTCCTGTACGATCACCACGCGGTCATTCAGGTCCGCGAGGGCTACGGCACCACCGAGACGGTGACGGCCTGCTGCCTGACGCCCACCAATATCTACAAGGAGGGCTCCATCGGCCTGCCCTTCCCCGACACCTATATCAAGATCGTGGAGCCGGACACCGACAAGGAGGTGCCCTACGGCACCGAGGGCGAGATCCTGCTGGCGGGCCCCACCGTCATGAAGGAGTACATGAACAACCCCGAGGAGACGGCCCGCACCCTGCGGACGCACGACGATGGCCTGACCTGGGTGTACACCGGCGACCTGGGCACCATGGACGACCAGGGCTTCATCTACTTCAAGGGCCGCGCCAAGCGGATGATCATCACCTCCGGCTACAACGTCTATCCCGGCCAGCTGGAGAACATTCTGGACGCCCATGAGGACGTGCAGATGAGCTGCATCATCGGCGTGCCCGATCCCTATAAGATGCAGAAGGTCAAGGCCTTCGTGATGCTCAAGCCCGGCGTGCCCGCCAGCGAGGCCACCAAGCAGACGCTGCTGGACTACTGCCGCAAGCACGTGGCCAAGTACGCCATGCCCTACGACATCGAGTTCCGGGATGAGCTGCCCAAGACCCTGGTGGGCAAGGTGGCCTACCGGGTGCTGGAGGACGAGGAGAAGGCGAGGATCGCCGCCCAGGCAGCGCAGCCGGAGGCGTGAGCGCCCTCCCCACCGCATAAAACAGAAAAGGAGACTGCCTGCCATGGAAGTGGAGCTGATACGGCAATACACACTGATCGTAGACTTTCTGGGCCACGTGCTGGGCCCTGACTATGAGATCGCCCTGCACGAGCTGGAGGACGACTCCAACCGGATCATCGCCATCGCCAACGGAGAGCTGACCGGACGGCACATCGGCTCCCCTCTCAGCAACAAAATGCTGGAGTTCGTGGCTGGGAACCTGTACGAGACGCAGAACTATGTGCTGAACTTTGAGTCCGTGTCCGCCACGGGCAAGACCATGTGCTCCAACTCCATGTTCATCAAGGGACGACACGGGGAGCTGTCCGGCCTGCTGTGCATCAACTTTGACGCCAGCCGGTACGAGGAACTGAGCCGCAGGGTCATGGAGCTGTGCGGCGGCGGTGTGAAGCGGGGCGTACCCAGCGGCACGCGGCTCATCGCCGACAGCAACGACCCGGTGGAGACACCGGTACGCAGCGGCTATCCCACGTCCATCGCCGGCGCCACCGCCAGCATCGTATCCCAGGTGGTGGCCAACTATCCGGTGGAGGTGGACCGCCTGACCCAGGACGAGAAGATGGAGATCATGGACATTCTGAACCGCAAGGGCGTGTTCCTGCTGAAGGGATCCGTGAGCCATGTGGCGCAGACGCTGCACAGCAGCGAGGCCAGCATCTACCGGTATCTGGGCAAGCTGAACAACAAGTGAAAAAGGGCGCCCGCGGGCGCCCTTTTTTCCTTTCAAACATTGACCGGAAAACAGAAATGCTATATAATATATAGTCACAAACAAGGACTGGAGGCGACAGGATTGAAAACAAAGACCATCGTCCATAAATCAGCCGCACCCATCTACGCCGCGGCGGTGACGTGGGTGCTGTACGCACTGCTGTTTCCGCTGTATCAGGTGGGACACTTCCTGCTGGCGGCGGCGGCTTCCGCCGTTGTGGCACTGATCGCCCGGATGTTCTGCCGGGATGTGACCGAGACCGTGGAGGTACCGGAGGAGCCGGTGAGCACCGGCAATGTGGACCTGGACAAGGCCATCGCCGAGGGCGACGCGGCCATCAAGGCCATGCGGGCGCTGAACGACCGCATACAGGACGAGACTATCTCCGGCCAGATCGACCGGCTGGAGGAGGTCAGCGGCAAAATATTCGACCATGTGAAGGCGCACCCGGAGAAGCTGCCGCAGATCCGGAAATTCATGTCCTACTACCTGCCCACCACGCTGAAGCTGCTCCGCAGCTACGACGAGCTGAGCCGTCAGGGCGTGTCCGGCCAGAACATTACCGGCACCATGGAGAAGGTAGAGGGCATGATGGCCGCCATCGTGCTGGCTTTTGAAAAGCAGCTGGACAGTCTGTTCGGCGACCAGGCCATGGATATATCCACGGACATCACGGTACTGGACAACATGATGGCACGGGAGGGTCTGACCGGCGGCGACGCCGTGCACCAGGCGGCCCAGGAAAACCCGGTGGCCGACCCCCAGCCGGAGTTGGATATCCGCAATGCCGGGGACGCGCAGACACAGCCGCCCCAGGCGGAGGACAGCGTGGACGCCGGGAACGGCATCACGCTGGAGCTGTGAGAACAATGTATATAACTTTGTAAGAACATAACAGAAAGGAAACAACCGCCATGACCGATAACATGATGCCCGAGCTGACCCTGACCCCTGACGATACCGCTACTGCCGCCGCAGTGGAGGTGCCCTCCCTGACGCTGACGCCGGAGGCCCCGGAGGTCCCCAAGGAGGAGGAAAAGAAGATCGAGCCGGTGGAGATGGACGACAAGCTGCTGACCGAGGAGGAAAAGCAGGCGGTGGAGGCCTTCTCCCACAAGATCGACATCCGCGACACCAACCAGGTGCTGCAGTACGGCGCCGCGGCACAGAAGAGTGTGGCGTCCTTCTCCGAGAACGCGCTGAACAACGTCCGCAGCAAGGACATGGGCGAGATCGGCGAGGACCTGAGCCGCCTGGTGGTGGAGCTGAAGGGCTTTGGTGAGGAGGACGAGAAGAAGGGGCTGTTCGGCCTGTTCAAGAAGGCCAGCAACAAGCTGGAGACCATGAAGGCCCAGTACAGCAAGGTCGAGGCCAATGTGGACAAGATCGCCCAAAATCTGGAGAACCATCAGATCACGCTGCTGAAGGACGTGGCCATGTTCGACCAGATGTATGAGCTGAACCTGAAGTACTACAAGGAGCTGACCATGTATATCCTGGCCGGCAAGAAGCGCCTGGCCGAGGTGCGCTCCACGGAGCTGGAGGAGCTGCGGAAGAAGGCGGAGCAGTCCGGTCTGGCCGAGGATGCCCAGGCCTACAACGACCTGGTGAACCTGTGCAACCGCTTTGAAAAGAAGCTGCACGATCTGGAGCTGACCCGCATGGTATCCGTGCAGATGGGCCCCCAGACCCGGCTTTTGCAGAACAACGACACGCTGATGATCGAGAAGATCCAGTCCTCCCTGGTGAACACCATCCCCCTGTGGAAGAGCCAGATGGTGCTGGCCCTGGGCATGGAGCACGGCCGTCAGGCTACCGCCGCACAGAATGCCGTCACCGAGATGACCAACGATCTGCTGAAAAAGAACGCCGATACGCTGAAGATGGGCACCATCGCCACCGCCAAGGAGGCCGAGCGCTCCATCATCGATATCGAGACGCTGCAGCACACCAACCAGCAGCTGATCTCCACCCTGGACGAGGTGCTGAACATCCAGAAGGAGGGCGCGGCCAAGCGCAAGGAGGCCGAAGTCGAGCTGGGTAAGATCGAGGGTGAGCTGAAGCAGAAGCTGATGGAGCTGCGGGGATAACCACAGCCTGTTCGTAGGGGACGGCGTCCCCGACGTCCCTCAGCGCGAAGCGCTGCCATTCGTAGGGGCGGACGACTCTGTCCGCCCGTACCCTGCGGCGATCCTCTAACGCAAGAATACCTCTGACAAACATCTCCCTCCAAAGGAGGAAACTACATGGGATTTTTCAAAAAACGCGGCGTGGCACTGGTGGTGCTGGCGCTGGCCATTGCTGGCGCGGTGTTCATCGGCCAGAGCCGCAAGGACGGCTTTATCGCCAAGAAGCCCACGGAGCTGCTGGACGTGCAGTACCAGGACTGGATCTGTGACGAGGCCGGTCTGCTGAACGGACAGACGGAGCAGCTGATCCGGGACTACAACGACAGCTGGAACAGCAAGTATTACGCCATTACGGCGGTGGCCAGCATCGACCATCTGACCGGTTGGGACGCGGAGGATTACGCCGCCAACCTGGGCGAGAAGTGGGGGCTGGGACGCAACGACATGATACTGCTGCTGGTGAAGGACGGCGACTGGCAGGTCTACTGCGGCGACAATGTGGGCTACACCATGACCGACACCCAGCAAAATCAGCTGCGGCAGGCCATTGAGACCACCTATTACAGCGGCGACTTCGACAGTGCCGTGACAGCCTTCTTCCGGCAGGCGGACGTGTTCTACGCCCAGGCGAAGCTGGACGGCGGCGACAGCAATGACAGCGGCTGGTACGCCCCGGCGGCACCGGCGGCCAGCAGCGGCGGCACGTCCATCGGCAGCGTGGTGGTGCTGATCATCGGTATCTTCTTGGTGTGGATGGTGCTGGATGCTCTGCGGTACAGCCGCTATCGCCGGCGGTATATCGTGGGCGCGCCGGTAAACGTGGTGCGTCCGGTGTACTACCCTATTTTCTGGGGCAGACGATACGCACCCCGGCCTCCCAGAGCCCCCCGACCCCCACGTCCGCCTCACGGCGGTGGGCCCCGGCCTCCCATGGGCGGCGGTCCGAGACCCGGCGCACCGCGACCGCCCCGGCCCAATAGCCGGCCCGGCGGCGGTCCGAGACCCAGTGCGCCCCGGCCCAGCCGGCCCAGTCGTCCCAGCGGCGGCAGCGGGTTCAGCGGCGGCGGCTTCGGCGGCAGTTCCCGCGGCGGCTCCCGAGGCGGAGGCTTTGGCGGCGGCGGTTTCGGCGGCGGCAAGCGTCGGTAAGCATAGTAAAAACACCCGGCCTGACGGCCGGGTGTTTTTTTGCACTGCGGGGCCTTCGACCGGGGGTGTTTACTCCGAAGAGCTGACGGAAGCTACCGCACCTGGGTGATGAACTGCTCCAGGCCCTGCCGCAGCAGGGACGAGGCGGCCTGCCCCTCCCCCGCCTCGATATGGGCGGTGAATTGGGCCAGCCGTTCCAGACAGCGGTCGATGCCGGTAAGCTGGATATACTCCTTCCAGAACTCCAGGTTCACCCGGGTAAAGGCGTTGAACAGCAGCGGTGTGATGGTGTTGCCGCTGAGAAAGGTGATGCCCCGGTGGTAGCGGAACAGGGCCTCGGCCAGCGCATCCGTCCCCTCCTGCGCCGCCTGCTCCGCCTGGCGCTGTAAGGCCTGCAGCGCTGCCATGTCTGCCGGTGTGTGCCGCGCAGCCAGCTCCTCCATGGCGGGGCCCTCCAGATAATAGCGCAGCTGAAGGATACTGCCCGCCGTTTTGGCATCCGGGAGACCGCCATGGAAATCCATGATGGCCCGCAGCGTTTCCAGGCTGCCGGTCTGGGCGTAGTCCGCCACGGTGACACCGCGGCGGGAGGCGATGTCCAGAAAGCCGAGACGATGCAGCTCCCGCAATCCCTCATGGACCACGGTCTTGCTGATCTTCATTTCATCCGCCAGCTCACGCTCAGTGGGCAGCCGATCCCCCGGGCGCAGCTCGCCGGAGAGGATCATGCCCTCCAGCTGCTGGATGAACAGCTCCTTGACGGTGGGGGCGACGATCTCACGAAAGGCCATAGCGCATGCTCCTTTGCTTTCTTTTCTGGTCCGACCAGGACCATATAAAAAGTTATCACACCTTTGGCGGAAAAGTCAATAGGATATTGGCAGAAAAGTTGGTATTATAAGTACAATAGAGCTTAAAATCACAACGCTGCTCCCCTATGAGAGAAAAGTATCTCTGGTCAGAGCAGCAGATAACGGAGGAGAGAGACGATGCGCGACATCAATGGCAGCAAGCCTACCAGCTTCCCCCTGGACGAGGAAAAGCTCTCGTTCAAGATCCCCTGTCCCGACCGGCCGCCCCGGGAGAAGATCCTGAAGCTGGGCAGCATGATCACCAACCGCATTGGCCTGAAGGCCACCGCTGACGACCCCGAATACTGGGGGCTGGATGCGCTGGTGACCGATGAGATGGCGGACGTGGCACTGAAAATGGGTGTCCGCAAGCCCAAGACCATCGAGCAGCTGATGAAGCTGACGAAGATGGAACGCGAGCCCCTGCAGAAGCTGCTGGACGAAATGGCCTGGCTGGGTCTCATTGAGTACAACTGGGAGAACCTGGACGGCAAAAACCCGAACCACGAGAAGCGGTACATCCTGCCCCTGTTCGTGCCCGGCAGCGCCGAGTTTTTGAATATGCGGCGGAGCCAGATCGACGCGCACCCGGAGGTGGCGGCGTTCTTTGAGCGCATGACCATGCTGCCCCTGGAGAAGATCACGCCGATGGTGCCCCCCGGAGGCGCGGGCATCGGTATGCACGTGATCCCGGTGGAGAAGGCCATCGAGACGGAGCAGGAGGCCATCGGGCTGGAGAAGATCTCCTACTGGCTGCACAAGTATGAGGGCAAGTACGCCAAGAGTATGTGCTCCTGCCGCGCCAGCCGCGACAAGCTGGGCGAGGGCTGCGGCGACGATGTGGAGAACTGGTGCATCGCCGTGGGCGACATGGCCGACTATGTGGTGCAGACCCAGCGGGGCGAGTACATCACCTATGACGAGGCGATGGCCATATTCAAGCAGGCGGAGGACAACGGCTTCGTCCACCAGATCACCAACATCGACGGCGAGCAGAAGATCTTTGGTATCTGCAACTGCAACGTCAACGTGTGCAACGCCCTGCGGACCAGCCAGATGTTCAACACGCCCAATATGTCCCGCAGCGCCTATGTGGCCGCGGTGGAGACGGAGAAGTGCGTGGCCTGTGGGCGCTGCGTGGAGAACTGTCCCGCCGGCGCGGTGAAGCTGGGCCAGAAGCTGTGCACCAAGGACGGCTATATCGAGTATCCCCGGGCCGAGCTGCCCGACGAGGTGAAGTGGGGCCCGGAGAAGTGGAGCATCGACTATCGGGACCGCAACCGCATCAACTGCTACGACACCGGCACCGCACCCTGCAAGACCGCCTGCCCCGCCCACATCGCCGTGCAGGGCTATCTGAAGCTGGCGGCACAGGGCAAGTACCAGGAGGCTTTGCAGCTCATCAAGCGGGAAAACCCCTTCCCCGCCGTGTGCGGCCGCATCTGCAACCGCCGGTGCGAGGATGCCTGCACCCGCGGCACCGTGGACGAGGCCGTGGCCATCGACGAGGTAAAGCGCTTTATCGCCCAGCAGGATCTGGACGCGGAGACGCGCTTCATCCCGGAGAAGGTCATTCCCAAGGTGGACGGCGAATTCAGTGAAAAGATCGCCATCATCGGTGGAGGCCCCGCCGGCATGAGCTGCGCCTACTATCTGGCGGAAAAGGGCTATCGCCCCACGGTGTTTGAAAAGGAGAGCCGCCCCGGCGGTATGCTGATGAACGCCATTCCCTCCTTCCGTCTGGAGAAGGACGTGGTGGAGGCGGAGATCGACGTGCTGCGCGCGCTGGGCGTGGAGTTCCGCTGCGGCGTGGAGGTGGGTAAGGACATCACCATTGCCCAGCTCCGTGAGGAGGGCTACAAGGGCTTCTATGTAGCCGTCGGATTGCAGCACGGCGGCACCCTGGCCGTGCCCGGCGGCGACGCGGAGAACGTGATCTCCGGCATCGACTTCATCCGCGGCGTGCATCTGCGGGACGAAAAGACGCTGAAGGGCCGGGTGGTGGTCGTCGGCGGCGGCAACATCGCGGCCGACGTGGCCCGCACCGCCGTGCGCTGCGGCGCGGAGAGCGTGAGCCTGTACTGCCTGGAGGGCTATGAGGAGATGCCTATGGGCGAGGAGGACCGCAGCGAGTGTGAGCGCGAGGGTATCGCCATTTACGCCGGATGGGGTCCCAAGGAGGTCCAGACCGAGAACGGCAAGGCCGCCAACATCACCTTTGTCAAGTGCCTGAGCGTCAAGGACGAAAGCGGGCGCTTCGCGCCGGTGTACGATGAGAACACCGTGCAGATGGCCCCCTGCGGCACGGTGCTGTACTGCATCGGCCAGAAGGCGGAATGGAAGACGCTTCTCGCGGGCACCCAGGTGGAATTCAACCCCAACGGCACCGCCAAGGCCGATCCCGTCACCTATCAGACGGCTGAACCGGACATCTTCGTGGGCGGCGATGCCTATACCGGCCAGAAGTTCGCCATCGATGCCATTGCCGCCGGCAAGCAGGGCGCGATCAGCCTGCACCGCTATGTGCAGGGCGCCACGCTGACCATCGGCCGCGACCGCCGGCAGTTCATCGAGCTGGACAAGAAAAACGCGCTGATCGCCGTGGACAGCTACGACAACACGCCGCGCCAGCGCATCGGCTACAACGACGCCCTGCGTAAGACCTTCCGGGACGAGCGCGTGGCCTTCACCGCCGAGCAGGTGAAGGCGGAGACAGCCCGATGCCTGGGCTGCGGCGCCAGCATCGTGGACCCCAATAAGTGCATCGGCTGCGGCGTGTGCACCACCAAGTGCGCCTTTGATGCCATCCACCTGCACCGGGAGCGCCCGGAATGCAGCACCATGTACGCCTGCGAGGACAAGATGAAGGCCATTCTGCCCTACATGATCAAGCGGAACATCAAGATCAAGAAGGCGGAGCGCAGGGCCAAGAAAGCGGCCAAGTAATATGCACGAGCTGGGCATTGTTTTCCACGTGATCAAGACCGTGGAGCGCGTGGGCGCGGAGAATGACCTGACCCGCGTGGCGGGCGTAACGCTGGAGCTGGGCGAGGTGTGCGGCGCCATCCCAAGGGAGCTTGTCAGCTGCTGGGACTGGGCCGTGCAGAGATCCGACCTGCTGCGGGGCGCGCAGCTGCACATCGACACGCTGCCCGCCGTGACACACTGCGGCGGCTGCGGCGCGGACTACCCCACCGTGGCCCACGGGCGGGTCTGCCCCCACTGCGGCAGCGGGGATACCTGGCTGCTGCGGGGCAGCGAGATCAGCATTAAAGAGATAGAGGGTGCGTAGTATGGATACCTATAAGATCATCGAAGTAAAAGAGAGCGTGTTTGCCGACAACGACCGGGAGGCGGCGCGGGTACGGGAGGCGCTGAAGCAAAAGGGAACGTTCCTGCTGAACCTGATGTCCTCCCCCGGCAGCGGCAAGACCACAACGCTGCTGCGGACCATCGAGGCGCTGAAGGACGAGCTGCGGATGGGCGTGATGGAGGCGGACATCGACTCGGACGTGGATGCCGCCGCTATTGCCGGCGCCGGGGTACGGTCTATCCAGCTGCACACCGGCGGGATGTGCCACCTGGACGCGGGTATGACGGAACAGGGCCTGCGGGAGATCGGCACGGACGATCTGGACCTGGTGGTGCTGGAAAATGTGGGGAACCTGGTGTGTCCGGCGGAGTTTGACACCGGCGCGGTGAAGAACGCCATGATCCTCTCCGTGCCGGAGGGGCATGACAAGCCCCTGAAGTACCCCCTGATCTTCACCGTGTGCGATGTGCTGCTCATCAATAAAACCGATGTGCTGCCCTATTTCGACTTCGACATGGAGAAGGTGATCGAATACGCCCACCGGCGCAATCCGAAGCTGGAGATTTTCCCTGTCTCCGCCAAGACCGGCGAGGGTATGGACGCCTGGTGCGACTGGCTGCGTAAGCAGGTGAAGGACTGGCAGGCATGACAAAAGGCCCCGCGGCGAAAGCTACGGGGCCTTTTCTTTTTATGAACGGTGTCTGCAGGTCAAAAGTCGGCCTTGTAAATCCCGGCGCGTTGGTTTATAATATAATGTACTGTCAAAACGGCTGCGGAATGCAACGCAGAAGAACATAGAAAAGGTGAGAATGATATGGAACGAATGAGAATTGCCGCGATCTTCGCCGATCAGGAGTCCCTGGGCGGCAAGGACGTGACCGTGTGCGGCTGGGCACGCACCATCCGCGACATGAAGACCTTTGGCTTCATCGAGCTGAACGACGGCTCCTGCTTCAAGAACCTGCAGGTGGTCATGTCCGCCGAGGAGCTGGCTAACTATAAGGATATCGCCGCACAGAACGTTGGCGCGGCGCTGATCGTCAAGGGCACCGTGGTGCTGACGCCGGATGCCAAGCAGCCCCTGGAGGTGAAGGCCCACAGCATCGCGGTAGAGGGAAAGTCCACGCCGGATTACCCCCTGCAGAAGAAGCGCCACAGCGTGGAATTCCTGCGGACCATCCAGCACCTGCGGCCCCGTACCAACCTGTTCTCCGCCACGTTCCGGGTACGCTCCGCGGCGGCCTACGCGGTGCATGAGTTCTTCCAAAGCCGGGGTTTCGTGTATGTACAGACCCCCATCATCACCGGCAGCGACTGCGAGGGTGCCGGTGAGATGTTCCAGGTGACCACCCTCGACCTGAACAACGTCCCCAAGACCGAGGACGGGCAGGTGGACTACTCCCAGGACTTCTTCGGTAAGAAAACCAGCCTGACGGTGTCCGGCCAGTTGAATGCGGAGAACTTCGCCATGGCCTTCGGCGATGTGTATACCTTCGGCCCCACCTTCCGTGCGGAGAACTCCAACACCCAGCGCCATGCCGCCGAGTTCTGGATGATCGAGCCGGAGATGGCCTTCTGCGATCTGGCCGGCGACATGGACGTGGCCGAGGCCATGATCAAGCACATCATCCGCCGGGTGCTGGAGCGCTGCCCTCAGGAGATCGACTTCTTCAACAGCTTCGTGGACAAGGGGCTGAAGGAGCGTTTGGAGCATGTGGCGTCCAGCGACTTTGGCCGGGTCAGTTATACCGACGCGGTGGAGATCCTGAAGAAGAATAATGACAAGTTCGACTACAAGGTGGAGTGGGGTACCGACCTGCAGACCGAGCACGAGCGCTATCTCACCGAGCAGGTATTCAAAAAGCCCGTGTTCGTCACCGACTATCCCAAGGAGATCAAGGCGTTCTATATGCGGTTGAACGACGATGGCAAGACCGTGGCCGCGGCGGACTGCCTGGTGCCCGGCATCGGCGAGATCATCGGCGGCAGCCAGCGCGAGGAGCGCCTGGAGCTGCTGGAGAGCCGCATCCGTGAGCTGGGCATGAACCCGGAGGATTACTGGTGGTACTGCGACCTGCGTCGCTACGGTTCCTGCCGCCACGCGGGCTTCGGCCTGGGCTTCGAGCGCATGGTGATGTACCTCACGGGCGTCAGCAACATCCGCGACGTGGAGCTGCATCCCCGCACGGTGGGCAACGCGGAATTTTAAGCGAAAGCCAAAAGAGCACCCATGGGGTGCTCTTTTTTCTGTGATAAAACGGCGCGCAGAGGGGCAAAAGCCTCTCTGCGCGCTGGCACCCCCGGCCAGACTCTAACTGGCGGTCTACCGCTTAGGAGTCACGATTATAACTTATACGTCGTCAATCGTAGTCCTTCACGACTCTCGTAGTACACCGAATTACACAGTCTTCAGGGGAGCAATTTCTTCATTCAACATTGTTGATACTCCGTTATATCTGCTGGTATTTCGTAGTGCAATTAGCAAAATGTTAGCAGTTTTACAGAGGAGTCAAAATCTAAATCAGTTGGTTCGATTTTGAATTATAGCATAGAACCATCGTGAATGGAAGTATTTTGGAGGTTTCCATGTCAGAATATACACTTAAGATCAAACAGATCGTAGATTATCCACGATGTCGGATCTACCGACAGTTCGTGCAAGCCTTGATAGCAGACCGGAGCATTCGCGTGAGCGGAGGCTCCGGCCTTTTTTATTTTGTCGTGCTCTGCGCCTATGCCAACTTCCGCACCTCATACAAGCGCATTGATGGCATTAGTTACACCATCTACCCCGGCGAATGGATCATGTCTGTGGAGGAATTGTCCCGGTATTTCCGCACACGCTTCCGCCGCCAGACCTTGGCCGCTTTGGAGGGACTGCAAAAGAAAGGGCTTATCAGTTTTCTTGTTCTCGGACATGGTAAGCTGGTCAAATTCAAGATTCGCGGCTGGCGGCGTCACAACACGATCCTCGACTACAATGCGCCCTGTCAGAAGGATACCGGCTTTTTCTTCTTCCCTGTATCCACTGCCACAGAACTGGTCAGTGCCGGTCACTGCTCAGAGATGGACGCCGTATTGGATCTATGGCTGAACACGGTCTATAACGATCCGCAGGTCCTCGGTTCAGACGCCGGGCCGGTGGTCTATCTCCGCAACGGTACAGGTTGCCCGCTGGTCAGCTATGCGGAGCTGACATCCCGCTGGGGCATCTCTAAGGCAACTGCCGGCCGATACCTCAAGCGCATGGCTGAACGGGGCTATCTGCAGCTGGCAGCCTTCCCCGGCACACATGGCACCACGATCTATCTACAGAACTATCTCTCCACCATGTTCCAAATTTCTGACATCGTGGTGGACAAGGAAGAGATCGCCATGAGTCTTGGCATCAAGCTGGAGCTTCAGGAGGAAACCGCCCTGACCACGACGGTAACAAGCGGTTCAAATGAGACCGGTAGCGTTTCAGAAATGAACCGCCATCGAATCGAGCGGAAGATGCGTGAAATCCTTGTGGCACAAGGGCTGCCGTGTGCTTCATGCCCCAAATCCAAATATATGTTATTACCATTATCCGACGACTGCGAGGTTACAATAGAAGGGGTGCCTCCGCTGCGCCGGTGGCTTCAACTGGTGGTCACCTGCGGTGACGCTCAGGAAGTCTATCACTTTGAACTCAGATTGCACCCGACAGGGATGCGCGGCGATAAGGAGGGCGAACGATGAAAAAGACTGCACAAGAACCCAAAGTGACTGAGAATCCTCTGTACCATGATACGTGGATGCTGTTGCGCAAGTACCGGGACGTGGTGTGGAGCCTGGAGCTGTCAGTGCAGCAGGTACGTCGGCAGTTCCAGATCGAGTATGGCAGCAGCATAGAGGAGTTTCTGGAATCCCTCTATGTGGCCGGCATCACCTTCGAGGGCTCGGCAATTGAGGACCATGCCCGCTGCATCGAGCGCAGCTACAAGATGCTGAAGCTGCTGGATACCTCCGTGGAGCTACTGCGGACAAAGCACAAATACGGTGAGAGCTATTACTGGCTCCTGTACTACACATACCTGTCGCCGCAGCAGTTGGCGAACACGCAGGAGATCATCGAAAAGCTGGAGCCGCACATTCGGGACATCAGCTACCGCACCTACTTCCGCAAGCGTCAGATGGCGATTGATGCCCTGAGTTCGGTGCTGTGGGGGTACTCTTCAAAGGAGAGTCTGGCGCTGTTGGAGAAGTTTGTGCCGGAGGGGTGAAGTGGATACATTGTATCACATTTCCAGATTGCGATATCGCTTTGGTAAATCATGTGGGCGATTGAAAACAGAATTCCTGTCACCGCGTAGACTTTGATGATTATGGCAAGCCTGATCTTAGCCCCAAAATTAAAGGGGAAAGAAAGAATCCAAAATATCCAACAGATTACATTCATTAAGAAGATTGCCGCAGATAGGTTATCTGCGGCAATCTTCTTCCTATTCAAAACTATCAAACTCTGTTCCAAAGGGTCAATGCTTGATTAACTTGAAATGGTATACCCGACTTTCAAATCATGATACCATTCATACGGAATAATATTTTCTTTCTGCAATCGTCCAACAACAATTCCCGGAGCAATACCTATTTTCTTTGCAAAGGTTATAATTGCTTCCTTGCTTCTACAATCAGTTTGGATAAAGGCATTATAATCGGCTACAGGTATCAAAATATCTCTAGCAAATCTATCTGCTGCAGCTTCTCGTTCAGGGTCATCTGTAAAATCTTGATTGAAAATATGCCCATCAATAACATGACATAATTCATGAAATAGACTAAACCAAAATCTATCTGCGTCTCGGCCTCTTACAGTAAGCCCTATAACAATATGATTTCCTTCGATAAATGTAGCTCCATGCAAAAAGGAGCCGCTGATGTGTGGAAGAAAAACAATTGCGATTCCACATTCTCCAAGAAGTTGCCTTAATTTGGGGCAAAACGATTCCGGATCTTCTAAAGTTAATGCACGTATATCGGAAAGTACACTAGATAGTTTATCAATATTAACCGGGGAAGTCAAAATTGTTCTAGAATCCAGACGCGCTTTTTGTGCCCACGCAGCGAGGGCATAATTGCTTTTTGAATTTTCACCTACTTTGCGATAAGCAATTCCTGGAATTCTAAGGATTTCTAACAATCCTAGACGCGCAACTTCAAAAAAACCCCTCAAATTCCAAACTTTTTCTTCTGCCTTTCTTGTCGGCGGAACCCAACCCAATGTTGCCATTTTTGAGTACGGAAATTCTTTAGCAATTGAAATGTCTTCTTCTAACTCATTTTCGTCAGTGGCTCTAGCAACCTTTTCACGATAGATCGCTTCCAAATTATTCCAAAACTTGGCAGGAACTCCGAGGACAGACTCCAAACGCAGTGCAACATTCTGGCTTAATTCCACTTTGCCATTGATAAGATTGCTGATATGTTTCTCAGTCATCCCCATTCTTTTTGCAAACTCTCGCTGGTTCATTCCGCGGATTTCTAACTGCTCGCGTATGGTTGCCCCAGGTGGTACCGCTATTACGCTTTTTCCATGTAGCATATCAGTTTCCTCCTTACCTCCTGAATGCAGTAACCTCAATGATAATCTTCTATTTCGAGAATCTTAACTATCTGTACTGTATTCTTTACTTTTTCAAATACTAATCTAAATGGTTGAACTAAATCCATCGCAAACTGTCCTTGCCGATTACCTTTTAGTGGATGACATCGGCCAATTTGAAACTGTAATAACATATCAACCGAATCGGCAGCCTCCAATTCCTCCATGCGCTGAGCAATTTTCTCCGCCATTTCCAAATTATATGTTTTCCTGGTCACAGAGGAGTCTGTGCAAATCTTCCCCAGTTTGTTCGATTTAAATGTTATTTTCAGGGCTTTCATCCCCTCCACTATAATTTACCTTGCAGGTTAATTATAGGATAACACTTTGTCATAAAACTGTCAACAGACTTTTACCTCAAAAGTAAAATAGTATACGGAGCATTAGTCTATATATACTAAGATTTTAGCTGTTAGTTGCATGCTGATGTGCAACTAACAAAAAACATCATAGGAGTTCCTATGGTATTTCTCGGATTTAACACTTATCCCGTGTTAAATGTGGGTCGCGGATTTGGCTTCCTCCCGCCACAACATTGGCACGGTTTTGCGATTTCGGTGCAAATCTGAGTGTGCTATACTAAGCATGCCCAAAGATGCCAAAGCCCACTTTTACGACACAGAACACCATCCTTTCGAGGGTGGTGTTTTGTGTTTCCGGGCTATTGGGCAGTTTGCTGGGGACGACCTTCAGGGCCACCCCTTTCCACATTTTTGTATCACAGGAGGTATCACGAGTGAAAAAACATGACCTGACCAACACACATCTCCACAGGAAAAGTCCCGGCAAGGCACTATACGCGGCCTTCGTGGGCGTGACCATGGCCGCCATGCTCTGCCAACCGGTCTTTGCCGCGACTGTATGGGAGAAGGCCAACGAGATCATGAAGGACGTCTATAACCAGATCCTTCTGATCTCCACCATCGCCGCCATTGTCACCGCGTCGGTGGCTCTGCTGCTGATGAACTTCTCCCGCAGTGGCCGCACTGTGGATGAAAGCCGCGCATGGCTCAAGCGTATCATCATCACCTGGGCGATCCTCAACGGTCTGGGCTTCATCATGTCCTATGTTACGCCCTTCTTCACGGATGGCAGATGGAACGGATAACGCCTCACTGCCCGGTTGAGAAAGGAGTGTTGCTATGGGCATATTAGATGGTATTGTAGAATGGATTGCGGAGCAGGTCATGTACGGTCTTGACCTTATCAACACCTCTGTACTGGGTGCGCTGGGCTGCAATATGAGCACCTTCCTGCGCTATTTCCCCGCCGCGGAGACAATGTACCACATCTTTGTTGCGCTGGCTATCGGCATGATTCTGCTGAACCTGATCTGGCAGCTTTTCAAGAACTATGGCCTTGTGGCCGGTGTGGAGGCGGAAGACCCGGTAAAACTGACGATCCGCTCTGTGCTGTTCATTCTGCTGACCTATTTCGCAGATGAAATCGTGGAGCTGATACTGAAAATCGGCGGGACACCCTACGCGTGGATCATGTCGTCTGAGCTGCCCACACTGAACTTTGCCGACTTCAATTCGGTCATACTTACCATCCTTGGGGTCTGCGCCAACGGCGCGGTGGCTCTAATCGCCCTGATCCTCGTCCTCATCGGCACCGATGCCCAGATCATCGTTGTTGTTCTCAGCGTTCTCCACCTCAGCCATGATGCCTTCCACATCCAGGCCGGGCTCGGTCTCTTCTTCCTGGATCTTGATCCCGCGTTCTTCCAGAAGCGTATAGAGCGTGTCCAGATCCATTCTGCACTGCGCAGCCAGCGCCTTTGCCTCCTGCGCCGACAGGGTGCCTTCGCCTTTTGTCAACAGTTCCTTTAAAGTCATGCTCATTTCGCTCTCTCCTTCTTGCTGCGGGGAAAATTTTGGTTGTTATTCCTGCACATCAGATCACAAGACCCCCGTTGACACCGAACACCTGCCCGGTGACGTAGCCGGCGTCCTCGCCTGCCAGGAAAACCAGCAGCTTTGCCACTTCGTCGGCGGTGCCAAGGCGGCCCACCGGGGTCTCCTCGGCCAGCGCCGCCTTGTCCTCGGCGGTAAAGGCTGCCATCATATCGGTTTCAATGACCCCGGGTGCCACACAGTTCACCGTGATGCCGCTGGGGCCTTCTTCTTTGGCCAGTGCCTTGGTCAGGCCGATGAGGCCTGCTTTGGCGGCAGAATAATGCACTTCGCAGCTGCCGCCGGTCTGGCCCCACATGCTGCTCACCGTCAGGATGCGGCCCGCCTTGCGGCGGATCATGCCCGGCAGCGCCAGCTGGCACAGGTGGAACGCACCGGTCAGGTTCACGTCCAGCATGTGCTGCCATTCTTCCGGGGTGATGTCGGTGAACAGCTTCTGCTGTGCGATGCCGGCATTGCTCACCAGCACATCCACCCGACCCAGCGCCTGTTCCGCCGCACGGAACGCCAGCTCGCAGCTGGCCCGGCTGGCCACATCGCACTGCACCGCCGTGATGCCCGGCAGCTCCGCTTCCAGCGCGGCCGCCGCCTCGGCATTGCTGTGGTACAGCACCGCCACGCGGTAGCCCGCCGCATAAAAGGCCCGGGCCGCCGCAGCACCGATGCCCCGGTCGCCGCCGGAGATCAGCACCGTGCGCCCGTTTGCGGGCACCGCCGCGCTCTGGGGCTGCGGCTCTTCTGCCGGTTCCGGTTCCGAAACCGGGGTCGGCTCTGCCGGTTCTGCCGGAGCCGCACTGCGGGGTTCCAGAACCCGGGTGGGTTCGTCCGGAACGATCTCTGCCGGTGTGGTTTCCGGCACCGGGGCCGGAGCAGCCGACGCTTTTTCCGGTTCATACACCGGCTCTTCCTCCGGTGTGTCAAAGGTCAGTTCAAACTCGTCTTCGTACAAGAGTACTGCCCTCCTGTCGTGTTCTCTGCAGCGTGCCATTTGCACCCTGCAGGAAAGATCCGCGGCCCATCGCCCGGCAGAGCAGCGCTCTGTCTCATTTCTCCGGTCAAGTCCGGTCCTGCGGCGTGCCCGCCGGGGTGTTCAGATGGGTTTCGACAAGATACCATTGAATAATATAGCACAATTTGCTGAAAAAAGAAAGTGGAAGCTGCTCACTTTTCCACGCAGCTTCCACTTTTTTACGGTTTCTTCATATTCTCGGCGGGCGGTGCGGGCCGTTTCCACTTCGGCCGAGCGGCCAGCCGCACCCGCAGATCCTTGAAAAACGCCTGCAGCAGTGCTCCGGCTTCCTCGGCCCGCAGGCCCTGCTCCACCATCGGGTGGTGGTTGAACGGCAGGGCAAACAGGTCCGTCACACTGCCGCAGCACCCGGCCTTGGCATCGGCCGCGCCGTACACCACCCGCCGGATGCGGCTGTTCAGGATGGCCCCCGCGCACATGGGGCAGGGCTCCAGCGTGACGAACAGCTCACACTCCCACAGCCGCCAGCCGCCCAACGCCTTGCAGGCCGCGTCGATGGCCAGCAGCTCGGCATGATGCAGGGCGTTCTTTTCCGTCTCGCGGGTGTTGTGGGCCGCCGCCACGATCTGCCCGTTGCGGGCCACCACAGCCCCCACCGGCACTTCGCCCAGTGCGGCCGCCTTGCGCGCCTCGTCCAGCGCGGCACCCATCAGTTCAAAATCGGTCATGCGTTCTCCTTTTATCCTGCGGCAAATACCAGCAGATTATTCACTGTATGCAGTGCCCAGCCCGGCCATACGCGGCCGGTGCGCTGCCGGATGGTTCCCAGCAGCACCCCCAGCACCAGCGCATAGGCGATTCCGGCCGCTCCGCCGTGCTGCACCGCAAACAGCGCCGCCTGCACGCACACTGCCGCCCGGGGTCCCAGCGGCCGCAGCAGCCCCTGCACCGCGCCCCGGAACACCAGTTCCTCAGCCAGCGGAGCCGCCGCGCAGTGCAGCGCAAAGCTCTGCCCGGCTGCGCTCAACGGCAGGGCGGCACAGACGGCCGCCAGCGCCCGTCCCGCCGGCAGGTACGCCAGCGCACAGCCAAAGGCCGCCAGCAGGGCTGCCGTCCGATTTTGTGGCCTGTGCATGGCTCTGCCTCCCTTCCGTCTGGCCTATCTTATCACAGCAGCGGTCGAACGCGCAAGTATTTTGCGTTCTGCCGCACCAAATGTTGCCCAACCAATTGACTTTGCCCGTCGGGTTCTGGTATAATGCTTTCCGACGTTTTTGTTGAAAACGTTGTCTAACAGATTTTACCGGAAATCCGGAGGTATTTTATGATCCGCATTCTCACCGATTCTGCGTCCGACATCCTGCCCGCCGAGGCAGAACAGCTGGGCGTGACCGTGATCCCCCTGAACGTGACGCTGGAGGACGGCACCGTGCTGCGTGACGGCATCGACAAGACCCCCAGCGAATACTACGCCCTTTTAAAGGAGTGTCACAAGCTGCCCACCACCAGCCAGCCCAGCCCGGAGCTGTTCGAGCGGTTCTATCAGGACGCCGCCGCTGCCGGGGACGAGGTGCTGGGCATCTTCTTGTCCCATGAGCTGTCCGGCACCTGGCAGTGCGCCAGACTGGCCGCTGACCTTGTCAACGTGGACAACGTGCTGTTCGTGGACAGCGCCAACGTCTGCCTGGGCGAAGGGCTGCTGGTACGGCTGGCTGTGCAGCTGCGCGCCGCCGGTAGGACGCTGGTGCAGATCGCCACCGACCTGGAGCACGCCAAGGAGCACCTGCATCTGGTTGCCGCCATCGACGACCTGAAGTACCTGCGCAAGGGCGGCCGCCTGCCCGCCGCTGTGGCCGTGGCCGGCGGCATGCTGGGCATCAAGCCGCTCATCACCATCAAGGAAGGCAAGGTAGCCATGGCCGGCAAGGCACGCGGCCTGCCCGGTGCCTACGTTGCGCTGTTCAAAAAGGTAGAAGAGCTGGGCGGCATCAGCGCCGCCGTGCCTGCGCTGGCCGGTTATACGCTGTCTGCCCGCGAGGTGCAGCCCATCCAGACCTACCTGCAGGACAACCTGCAGTGTGCCGAGCCGCTGGTGCGGCAGATCGGCTGCGTCATCGGCACCCACGCCGGTCCCGGTGCCTTTGGTCTGGCCTTCTTTGATCAGGGACTGGAACTGTAAGCATCCTGAAACGCGAGACAGGCTTCCTCGAAAGGAAGCCTGTCTCTTTTTTATTCCAATCAGCAGTCAATCCAGATGGTGCCGCTTGCAGAAGCGCTTGCTCACGGCGTACATGGCCACCCACAGGCCCACGGCCAGCACAAGATAGAGCGGATTCTTCATGGAGCTCACCAGCGACTGACCGAACACCGCCATCATGGCCACCATCACGCCCTTGCCCAGCAGCATCGTGATGAGATAACGCTTCTCGTCAAAGTCCGAGATGCCGAAGGCCAGATGCATGAAGGAGCTGGGCGCAAAGGGCAGCAGCGTGAGCATGAACAGCGACGACGTGTCGAAGTGGTTGACCCACTGCTGGGCTTTTTCCAGCTTGGGCCAGCGGCCGGCGATCTTCCAGAAATAGCGTTTGACGATGCGCCGCCAGAGCAGGAACATGAGGGTTCCGCCCAGCGCCACCCCGATCCAGCTGTACAAAAAGCCCAGGATGCCGCCGTGGGCTCCCACGTTCAGGGCCACGATGGCAATGAGCGGCAGCGGTGGAAAGAACGACTCCACCACGGCCAGCGTGATGGGGGCCAGCGGCCCCAGATCACCAAAGCGGTCCAGCAGTGTCTGCCAGTATTCCAGCGTGCCCAGCTGATGGGCCCACTGCAGCAACGTATGTTCCATTTGCGTTTTCCCAGTCCCTTCTGTTCCAAGCAGCGGCCGCACAGCCGCCTGCTGATAGTATATCCCGTTTGTATGACAGAGCCATGAACAGACCGTAGCAGTTCTGTATGCACGACCCTCTGCCCTATAAAACGAAACAGAACAGGAACTTCCTGCAAAAGAAAAAGAATTCTGTATTCTTGTCAGTTCTCCGCGGACTTTTCGGCGCGGTTCTTCAGCCGCTCCAGCTGGGCTGCGCGCTGCTTGTTCCAGCGGGCAAGCAGGGCCTCATCCGGCAGCTGCAGGCAGCGGGCAAAGCTCCAGTGCAGCCCGTCGCGGCGGGCCAGCTTGTAGCGCTGGAACACGCCGCCGCTCACGGCATTGCCGGAACCGGCACAGTGCGGGCACCGGCTCAGGGTGTACCAGCTGTTGCTGCCCTTTTTCAGCCAGACATCGTCCGGGGTCAGGGCGGTGCCGCACTCCGGGCAGTTCATCGTGTAGATCTTGGGGTCGGTGCGCCAGGCGTACTGCTCCACATAGCCGTGGAACACCTCAAAATCACGGTATTCGCCGGGGGCCGGGCACAGGCTGGCCTGCAGGCTCTCGTCCTCGGTGGGGTAAGCGGCAAGACCGGCCCGCAGGTCCAGCAGACGGCAGACATCGGCGGTGTACAGCGTGTCGGACAGTGCATCGTGGAACTGCCGTTCCATGGGGATGCCCATCCGGGTCACGACGCTTTCCAGCGTCATGCCCTCGCCCTCCTTGCGGGGGTGCTCCCGCAGGAACACCTGCTGCAGGTCGTACCACACGGTGGGGCGGCTCTCGTCGATGCTGCACAGAAACAGGTTCTGCTTGAGCACCGGCACGTCATCCATGCCCCACTCGGCAAACTCGGCATCCGGGCCGCACCACTGCATGAAGCGGCGCAGGCCCTGCACGATGGGTTCGCCCTTGTCCAGGTCGGCCTGGGTCAGGCCGGTGACCTTGGCGATGTGGTGCTGCAGCTTGCGGAAGATGCGGGGACGCAGATGGATGGAAAAGGTGTCCAGCACGTTGGCATCCTCGTCGATCTTCACGGCACCGATCTCCACGATCTCGCCCCGGAAGGTCTGCTGCACCCCGTGATAATTAAAGGTGTAGGGCTGGTAGCCGATGTTCCATTCCAGATCAAATAAAACCAGATTGCGCGGCATTGTTTTTTATTCCTCTCGTAAAATAAACTTCTCCACAGCCTCGGCCACGCCGTCGTGGTTGTTGTCGGCGGCGGTCACATAGACGGCGGCGTCCTTGACCGGCTGCTCGGCGTTCTGCATGGCCACGCCCACGCCCGCATAGGCGATCATGGAGCAGTCGTTCAGGCCGTCGCCGCAGGCCATCAGGTTGTCCCGGGTCAGGCCCATGTGGTCCAGCAGGGCCGCCAGGCTGGCGTCCTTGGCCACCCCCAGGGGCACACACTCAATAAAGAAGGGGCTGGAGGGGTACAGGTCCATGCGCCCGGCAAACTGCTGCCGCCCGGCGGCGCACACGGCATCCCGACGGTCCGGGTCCAGGCAAATGAGCATCTTGCACACCGGGTAGTCCACGTACCGGGCCAGGTCCTCCACCGGGATCATAGGGAGCTTGGTGGTAAAGCACTCTTTGTTGGCCCAGGGATCCTGGGGCCGCTGGCAGACGATGCCCTCACTGCTGTAGGTCAGGATGGCCACATCCTGCGCGGCGGCAAAGGCGCACAGCTCCGGGACCAGCGCGGGGTCCAGCGTTTTTTCCACCAGCGTTTCGCCGGTGCGGCAGTCCACGATCTTGCCGCCGTTGTAGGACAGGATGCAGCCGCCCTTTTTGTCCAGCCCCAGGTCTTTGGCCAGCGGGGTGATGCCGGCAGTGGGCCGACCGGAGGCCAGCACCACGGTCACGCCGCGTTCAATGGCCGCATCCAGCGCGGCGCGGGTGCGGGGTGTCACTTCCTTCTGGTCGTTGGTCAGGGTCCCGTCCAGATCCAGGGCCAGCACTTTGATCTCAGCCATATTGTTATCCTCTTTCTGTTCAAAGGTGATCGCATTTCACCCCCTTATTGTACAATGAAACGCCCTCTTCTTTCAACCCTTGCGCAAATGTTTGTGGAAAAACCGGTCCTCCGCGGCCGGAACGCGCGGATTTTACCGGATTTTGCGGCTTTTTTACCGTCCGGGCGGCCCCGCCCCACAGGTTTTACCAAAGCTTTGCACGGGGCTGGTTTCGGCCTGGGGCAGAAACGCGCTACAATAAAGCCGTTCCCGGATGATAAAAAACAAAGGCCTGAGGTCAGGCCGGATCAAGAGAGAGGATATTGCAATGAAGAACGAAAAGATCTCCCGCCGCAGCTTTCTGAAGGCCAGCGCTGTGGCTTCTGCCCTGGGTGTCATGGCCGCTGCACCCGCCGCCCACGCTGCCGGTGCCGACGAGGCTGCCGCTCAGATCGAGGAAGAGAACTGCCTGCTGAAGAAGCCCAAGTACATCTTCCTGTTCATCGGCGACGGCATGGGCACTGCCCAGATCCAGTCCGCCCGGTTCTACAAGGGCACCGTGGACAACAACGGTGCTGTGACCGAGGCCGATCTGAGCTTTACCAGCTTCCCCCATGTGGGCAGCGTGACCACCTACGACAGCACCTCCTTCTGCCCGGACTCCGCTTCCACGGCCACTTCCATTGCCACCGGCCACAAGACCGAGAGCGGTGTCATCAACATGTGCCCCTGGACCCGCGATGTGCCCTATGAGACCATTGCCGAGAAGCTGCACGCCCAGAAGGGCTACAAGGTGGGCGTGGTGTCCACCGTGAACATCGACCACGCCACCCCTGCTGCCTTCTACGCCCACCAAAAGACCCGGAAGAACTACTACGAGATCGGCCTGGAACTGGCCAACTCCGGCTTTGAGTACTTTGCCGGCGGCGAGTTCCAGAAGGTGCAGGGGGACGGCACCGGCCCCGATAACCATGCCGTGGCTGCCAGTGCCGGCTACAACGTGGTGATCACCCAGGCGGACGCAGCGGCCCTGACTGCCGGTGCAGGCAAGACCTTGATCATTGCCCAGAATCTGGCAGACGGCAAGGCCATGAACTACGCCATGGACGCCGCTGGCGGCGAGTGGCAGCTGACCGACTATGTGAAGAAGGGCATCGAGCTGCTGGACAACCGCAAGGGCTTCTTCCTGATGACCGAGTCCGGCAAGATCGACTGGGCCTGCCACGCCAACGATGCCGCCGCTTCCATCCACGATGTGCTGGAAATGAGCAACGCCGTGCAGGCTGCTGTGGACTTCTACAACGCCCACCCCAACGAGACCCTGATCCTGGTCACCGCCGACCACGAGACCGGCGGCCTGGCCATCGGCTACAAGACCACCAACTACGACACCTTCCTCACCAACCTGGCCCACCAGAAGATGTCCTACGCCAAGTTCGACACCGACTATGTGCAGAACTACATCGCCAACAAGACCCCCTTTGAGACGGCCATGCAGGATGTGAAGGCAGCCTTCGGCCTGACCCTGCCCACCGACCCGGATGCCGCCAACGCCGGCAAGCTGCTGCTGACCGACTATGAGGTGCAGAACCTGCGCACCGCTTATGAGCGCACGTTGCAGGTGGGCTCCTCCAGCCAGAGCAAGATGAGCCAGCAGGATTACGAGCTCTACGGTACCTACATCCCCTTCAGCATGGCTGTCTGCCACACCATCAACCACAAGTCCGGCATGGACCACACCACCTATGCCCACACCGGTGCCATGGTCAACCTGTACGCCATGGGCGTCGGTGCCGAGAAGTTCGGCGGCGTGTACGACAACACCGAGGTCTTCCACAAGCTGGCTGAGCTGACCAGCGTGCAGTAAAAACTGCCCCGGCCTGGCCCGGACCTGAAAAAGCCCCGCTCTGTGCGACACAGAGCGGGGCTTTGCTGCGTATTGAGAAACGGGATCAGGAGACCACGGCGTTGGTTTTCAGCCACTCCATCACAGCCGTCTGCAGGGCGGTCTGGTGGATAAAGTTGTCGCCGTAGGAGCTGCCGGAGTAGGAAGCGGCAGCGGCATCCAGCTGCTCCTGGGTTGGCTCGATGCCCTGGCTCTCGGCAATGGCCTGATACAGCAGGTCCTGTTTGGCCAGGTGAGTGATCACGGTGTCCGAAGCGCCCAGCATGGCGTTGGCGTCGGTGTAGCCCTGTGCCTGGGCGATGGTGTCCAGATCGCTGCTGTAGTAGCTGGCCAGCTGGTAGTAGTAATTCAGGAACATGCAGGCGTAGTAGCCGGGCACCTCGCTGGGCAGGTCCTTAAAGGCGGCGTTGTCCAGCAGGCTGTCCATGATGGCATCCTCCAGATTCTGGTCATACAGCGCATCGGAGAAGTAGGTGCGCAGCGCCTCCACGGTGTGCACGTCGTCGCTGGTGCCGAAGGTGCTGTCCACCCACTCGTCGGTCAGCTCCGGCGTCACCGGCTCGGAGATGGAGTTCACGGTCACGCGGAACACGGCCTCCTTGCCGCTGAGCTCAACGGTGTTGCCGTCGGAGTCGGTGGAGGCGTCGTAGCCGTCGGGGAAGGTGACGGTCACGTCAAAGGTGTCGCCGGTGTTGTGGCCGACGATCTGGTCTTCAAAGCCGGTGATGAAGCTGCCGCTGCCCAGCGTGAGGTCGTAGCCCTGGTAGGTGCCGCCGTTGAACGCCACACCGTCCACGGTGCCGGAATAATCAATGTTCACGACGTCGCCGTTCTGCGCGGCGCGGTCGGTCACGGCCTGGGTGGTGCTGTACTGGCTCAGCAGGCTGTCGATGCGGGCCTGGACGTCCGAGTCGCTGGGGGTGACGTCTGCCTTCTTGATGGGCAGAGCGGCCACATTGTCCGGCAGGGTGACATAGTCCTGTGCAGTGATGCCGGTGCGGTAACCGTTTGCATCCAGACCGTCGCTGTAGGTGAAATTCTGGTAGTCAAAGCTGTCCACCGTGCCGTACTCCGAGACGGCAGGAGCGGAAGAAGCCGCACTGGAAGAAGCGGCCGCAGAAGATGCGGACGAAGCACTCTGCTTTTTGGTCAGCGTGAAGATGGCAAAGATCACGCACAGGGCGGCTGCTGCCGCACACAGCACGCAGAGCAGGGTTTTGGTTGAATGTTTCAAGAATAGACCTCCTAAATAAAAAGACCGTTTGCACGGCTGGATCGGATCGTGTGCTTTCCTATTATATCGGATAAAACGCCAAAAGGAAAGTTTTTTGCCAAATTTCCACAAATCCGGTCCGCCGCAGCGCCGCACTTTTGCCCGCCTGCCCCCTGCAAAAGGCGCAAAACCGGTGGAAATGCCCCGGCGGTTCTGCTACAATAAAATTATGTGACCTGAACCGTTTCCCTCTCAGGGGGAGCCTGATAAAAATGGAGGAAAAACCCATGGATTACAACAAAGCCGCTCTGGAAATGCACGAGAGCCACAAGGGCAAGGTGGGCATCGTGAGTAAGGTGGAGGTCGCCACCCGCGATGACCTGTCCACCGCTTACACCCCCGGCGTGGCCGAGCCCTGCCGCAAGATCAAGGCAAACCCGGAGGACGTGTACAAGTACACCTTCAAAGGCAACATGGTGGCCGTTGTCTCCAACGGCACTGCCGTGCTGGGCCTGGGCGACATCGGCCCGGAGGCCGGCCTGCCGGTCATGGAAGGCAAGGCTGTGCTGTTCAAGGAGTTCGGCGGGGTGGATGCCTTCCCCATCTGCATCAACGCCCACAGCGCCGAAGAAGTGATCGCAGCCTGCAAGGCCATTGCGCCTACCTTCGGCGGCATCAATCTGGAGGATATCAAGAGCCCCGAGTGCTTTGAGATCGAGCAGACGCTGGAAAAAGAGCTGGACATTCCTGTGTTCCACGATGACCAGCACGGCACGGCCATCGTGGTCACCGCTGCCCTCATCAACGCCCTGCGCGTGGTGGGCAAAAAGATGGAAGATGTGCACATCGTGCTGAACGGCCCCGGCGCCGCCGGTACGGCCATCATCAAGATGCTTATGACCGCCGGTGCAAAGGACATCATCGCCGTGGATCAGTTCGGCACCCTGTACAAGGGCTGCAACAGCGCCGAGGCCCACAAGAACTGGCTGGGTGAGGTGACCAACCCCCGCCAGATCAAGGGCGGCCTGAAAGAAGCCATTGCCGGTGCCGATGTGTTCATCGGCGTGTCCAAGCCCGGCATCCTGACCACCGAGCTGTGCAGGACCATGAACAAGGACGCCATCGTCTTTGCCATGGCCAACCCCACCCCGGAGATCATGCCGGACGAGGCCAAGGCTGGCGGCGTGCGGGTGATGGCCACCGGCCGCAGCGACTTCCCGAATCAGGTCAACAACGTGCTGTGCTTCCCGGGCCTGTTCAAGGGTGCCCTGAGCGTGCGTGCCCGCGACATCAACGACCAGATGAAGCTGGCTGCCGCCTATGCCATCGCGGACCTCATCACCGACGATGACCGCAGCGAGGAGAACATCATCCCCGGTGCCTTCGACCCCCGTGTGGCCCAGGCTGTGGCCGACGCCGTGGCCCAGGCTGCCCGGGACACCGGCGTGGCCCGGCTGTAACCGGAGGAACTGCCCATGAGAACGATTTCTGCACAGGAGATCACCGATACCGTTGCACGGCTGTGCATCGAGGCCAACACCCGCCTGCCGCAGGATGTGCAGGCCGCACTGGACAAGGCCCGGCAGGAAGAGCCCTGGCCGCTGGCCAGGAACACCCTCGACCTGCTGTGGTCGAACCTGAGCGCCGCCAAAGAGAAGGACCTGCCCATCTGTCAGGATACCGGCATGGCCTGCGTGTTCGTGGAGCTGGGCACCGATGTGCACATTGACGGCAGCTTTGAAACCGCCATCCATGAGGGCGTGCGCCGGGGCTACACCGACGGCTATCTGCGCAAGAGCATCGTGGCCGACCCGCTGCGCCGAGGCAACACCGGCGACAACACCCCCGCTGCCATCACGGTGCATCTGGTGGACGGCGAGGGCTGCCGCATCACGGTGGCCCCCAAGGGCTTTGGCAGCGAGAACATGAGCCGCATCCAGATGCTCAAACCCGCCGACGGCGTGGAGGGCTTCAAGAAGTTCGTGGTGGAGACCGTGAAGCTGGCCGGTTCCAACCCCTGCCCGCCCATCGTGCTGGGCATCGGCGTGGGCGGCAGCTTTGATAAGGTGGCGTATCTGGCCAAAAAGGCCCTGCTGCGCCCGCTGGATGTACCCAACCCCGACCCCTACTACGCACAGCTGGAACAGGAACTGCTCACCGCCATCAACGGCTTGGGCATCGGGCCCCAGGGCTTTGGCGGCCGGACCACCTGCCTGGGCCTTGCCATTGAGCAGATGCCCACCCATGTGGCGGGCCTGCCGGTGGCCGTGAACGTTTCCTGCCACGTCACCCGCCGCGCCAGCGCGGAACTGTAAGGAGGGAGAAGCATGGAATACAGACTGACCACTCCCTGCACCGCGCAGGACCTTGCCCCGCTGAAGGCGGGCGACACCGTGCTGCTGTCCGGTGTGGTGTACACCGCCCGCGATCAGGCCCACAAGCGGATGATCGAGGCGCTGGACAAGGGCGAAGCGCTGCCTTTTGACCTGACCGGCAGCGCCATTTACTACGTCGGCCCCACCCCGGAGCGTCCGGGTGAGGTGATCGGCTCGGCCGGGCCCACCACCAGCGGCCGCATGGACGCCATGAGCCCCCGCCTGCTGGATCTGGGCAACAAGATCATGATCGGCAAAGGCAAGCGGGACGCCGCCGTCAAGGAAGCCGTGGTGCGCAACGGGGCCGTGTATCTGGCGGCTCTCGGCGGTGCCGGTGCCCTGATGGCAAAAAGTGTTGAGACGCTGGAGGTCATCGCCTGGCCGGACCTGGGCTGTGAGGCGGTGCGCCGCCTGACCGTGCGGGATATGCCCCTGACCGTGATCCTGGACGCCCACGGCGGCGACCTGTACCAGTCCGGCCCGGCGGCGTATCTGGAAAGCGAAAACTAACGGGGTTTTGTCCCCTTTGCACAAAACAAAACCGGCCTGGAATTGGCAAACCCGCTGTTTTGTGCAGAAGAAAGTTGGTTTGTTTGCACAAACTTCCTGCGAATTGCTTGCATCAACGGCAAAAGTGTGATATCCTGTAACATACAAACCGTGGTGCTTTGCATCCCGGCAGAGAACTTCCCGCCGTGGGGCGGGGCAAGGCAGGAGGCAAACAAACCATGCAGATCCACCAATCCGCAGAAGATTATCTTGAAACGATCCTGATGCTGACCCAGCGCATGGGCAAGGTGCGCTCCATTGACGTGGTCAATGAGCTGGGCTTTACCAAGGCGAGCGTGAGCATTGCCATGAAAAAGCTGCGGGAAAACGGCTATATCGCGGTGGACGGCGAAGGCAACCTGACCCTGTTGGAGCCGGGCCGTGAGATCGCAGAACGCATCTACAGCCGCCATCGTCTGCTCACCCACTTCTTCATGCAGCTGGGCGTGGACGAAAAGACCGCCGCCGAGGATGCCTGCAAGGCAGAGCACATCCTCAGCGAGCAGACGCTGGAAAAGATCCGCGAACGCGCCCTTGAGACTGACGCCGAAACCGGCAGCGCCCAATAAGCAGCAATTCGCACGATACCGCCCTCTGTACCTGTGGTACAGAGGGCGGTATTTTTTGTGCACCGGGGCGGGGTTGGCCCTTGCATCCGGGCAGCGGGTGCGGTATTCTTATAAGATAAGAACCATTTTACGAATCGACCGGGGAGGGAAAACGACCATGGACGCAGACGAGATCCGCACACTGCTGGGCGAAATGGTATTTGAGCGTGCCCAGAAATACCGCCGCCGCATCCTGCAGAGCAGCTGCACCACCAACGAGGATGGCGTACGCCATGTCTCGGCGCTGGTGCAGGGCAATGGAGCCGACTGTTTTTATACACAGGTCTGGCTGCGGGAGAACGGCAGCTTTGTCAGTGCCTCCTGCGACTGTCCCTACAACCAGAACGGTGACGGCACCTACTGCAAGCACATTGGCGCGCTGCTGCTGGAGGATGCGGCCAAGCACCCCGCCCCCAAGGCACCGGCCGCCCCGGAATCCATCCCGGGCGTGGTGCGGGGCACCGACGGGCTGAACCCCGCCGCTTCCCGGAAGGACAGCTATGCTTCCGGGCTGGAAATGCTGTTCGGCCGCAAGTGGCGGGGCGACGCCCCCGTCACCGACCAGGAGGCCCGCAAGCTGCTGGAGACCTACCAGCAGAGTGCCCTGCAGGACCTGGGCGAGGCCGGAGATCCCCCTCAGGACACCGGCTTTGTGGAGCTGGAACCGGAGCTGACCATGCTGTCCGGCGGGCAGCCGTGGCTACGGCTGCGCATCGCCAACCGGGAGCGGGGGCGGCAGTATGTGGTCAAGAGCATCCCTGCCCTGCTGGACGATGTGGAGCACGGCCGCAGTGCCGGCTATGGCCGCTTTCTGACCTTTGTGCACCGCTGGGACGCCTTTGACGAAGAGAGCCGTCAGCTGCTGCAGCTGCTGCGTCGGCAGGTGAACGCCAAGCAGAGCATGGAGACCAACGTGGTGCGCAGCTACAGCTATGCGGCGTCGGATGCCCCGGCAGGCGGCCTGCCGCTGACCGGTGAGATCTTTGACGCGCTGGTGCAGCTGTATGCGCCCACCGGCACGCTGGGCGGCTACGCCCTGCAGGAGGGCCTGCCCGTCATCACCATGACGGTGCAGCGCCGCCGGGGCGGTGTGCAGATCGACACCCTCCCGGCCCTGAACGCCGTGCACGGGCTGGACTATGATTACCTTTACAGCGCCGATACCCTGTGGCGGCTGCAGCGGGCTTCCAGTGCCCGCATCCTTCCGGCTTTGCAGGCGCTGTGCGGCAAAAGCCTGTTTTTCACCAGTGCCGACGCCACCGAATTCTGCAGCTATGTGCTGCCGGAGCTGGGCAGCAAGCTGACCATCGTGGACCCGGAACGCCTGCTGCTGAACCAGATCCCGCTGGAACCCGTGGTGCAGTTCTATCTGGATGCGCCCCGCGACCGTGGTATGACCGTGACCGCTCACGCCGAATTCCTGTACGGAGAGGACCGGATCACCCCCTCCGGCCCGGCCCCGGCGGGCCTGCTGCGGGACACCC
>OLOB01000434.1_pt1 | contig 34453 bp, 15 predicted proteins | sample 1671911 | NCBI WGS metagenome assembly OLOB01 (sample SAMEA3136625, study PRJEB25190) | human gut metagenome | biome: human gut; feature: human-associated habitat; material: faeces | place: Austria | collected 2013
CGGAAGCGACCAATACCGGTCGGTTCCGCCTTTCGCTATATCTATATGTCGTGGGATTGCGAGGTTGTGGATTAATCGCGGGGGAGGGTTTCGCAGTCGTCTTTTGACGTTACTTGATCTTCTCCGAAAGCGTGGTTTCCAGATCCTTCAACGAACCGCTGAGATCGGCCTCCTTCGCGGCCTTTTGCAAATCGGACTGATCCAGGGTCGGCGAATCGATGTCGGACACCTTCGTATGAAGATCCTGAAGCTTTTCGTAATCGGCGGACCCATACTCGATATCGTTGAGATTCAGATCGGCCATCTGATCCACGATGTCCTTCTTCTTGCTGATGCTTTCCTGCATATCCGCGCCATACTCGGCATAGGACTTGATGGGAACCTTGGCCAGATCGCCGGCGTCGGCGGCACAGCTTTCGAGCGCCTTGGAAAGATCGCGATAGTACGAAGACATGTCGGCGGAGTCGAATTTCGGCAGCTTCGTGCAGGTATGCGTCATCTTCATGAGCGCGGGCATGGTCTGGGCCAGATCGTTCATGTACCTCTCGTATTTCGCACGGTCCTGCTCGAACGTCTCGTACTTCTCCTTGACGTCCTTGTCTTTCTTCACGGCCTTCATGGCAGCCAGCTTGTCGCTGTCCTGCTTGAAGGTCTTCAACTTCTTCTTGCCCTCGTCATAAGCGGAGGATGAATCGTTGTCCGTTGCGCTCGCCGCCGAGCTGAATTCCTCATTGATGGCTGTATAGCTGCTTTCCAACGCCTGCGTTTGGACCAGCGCTTCCTCGTAATCGGAACGGCTGACGCGATTCGTAAGGAAGAACACCGCTGCCAGCGCGATGACGACGACTGCGGCCACCGCGCCGATGATAATGGCGACCGGCGGCTTATTTTTGGCCGCGGCGCCGGCTTGCTGGGAAGGAAAGTTGCCGGGCTTTGGCGGTTGCGGCTGTCCGTATTGAGGCCCGCCCGGCTGTGGCTGACTGTAGTTTGGCGCCTGCGGCTGCGGAGGCTGGTTATACTGCGGTTGCCCATTCTGCGGTTGACCATACGGAGGAGTGTTCGCCATGAGAAAAGTCCTTCTTATCCTTTTTCCTTTTTTTGAATGTCGAATCCGTGAACACGGAGGGAAACATCGACGTGTCCGTCTCTTTTGACGAGTTACGGCATAATATTTTGAGATGGAATATGCGAGCATCGTATTGCAGAATGAGTATCGTCAGACGGCATGGACGTCACCTTCCTACAATGGGAATATGAGTTTTCTACCTTACCCGCCGCCGCCCGAACCAGGGTGGTATGACGATGACGTCACGGTGATGGCGCAACCCACAGCCGAACCCGTCGACAATGCCGCCGATTCCTTGGAAACACGCGAACGGCTCGCCGCACAGAACGAACCGGACGACCACGATATGCAGGATGTTTCCGTTGCGAAGGGCGACGCTGCCGTTTCGGACGAGGACGATATCGACTGGGACGGCACCGTGCTTTCCGAAGCCTTCACCATGAAGCAGCCGAAGCACACGTACGTGCTGGACAACGAGCAGACCGGACAGCAGGTGATCGTGGATATGGGCGTGCTCCTTGGCCGCAAGCCTTCGGCCGAAGTGCCCGCCGGCGCCAAATCGGTCAAGCTGGAGGATCCGACGCGCACAATCTCACGCAACCATGCGGCGATCAGCTTCGACCAGGATGGCACGCTGTGGATAGAGGATTACGGTTCGCTCAACGGCACGTACATCATCCAAGACGATGTCGAAACCAAAGTGGAACACAAGCCGATGCAGCTGGAGGCGCCATGCACGGTGCGTATCGGCGACCAGTTCTTCCAATTCCGCAAACAGTGAGGGCGTTTGTCAGTGAAGACACGATTACGCTGACGGACTGCGTTGACGATTTGTGTTGACAGCGTCGGCGCGGACGGTTAGCGGTAAGACGATAAGGGGTTGTCACGGAGATTCCCGCGACAACCCCTTATGTTTCAAATGGTCTGATAATCGGCGTTAGCTCACTGCTGGCGCAGACGAATGGCCGCGTTGATGGCCGAATCGTTCAACTGGCCAAGCCAGGCAAGCAATTCCGGATAGATGTACGGATTGCGCGCAAGACACGGACGAAGCTCCGGCGCTTCGCTGGCGATACGGGCCATCAACATCTGATCGGTGGTGGTCATGGCCAGTTCCGCGGTGAACCCCGCGTCTGCCGGCGATTCCTGGGCCGCGGCATACTGCTGTTCGGCATACTGCTGTTCCGGTTCGTTCTGCGGCTGGCTCGATGAATAATCGGCCACTTCGGACAAATCGGCGGGATTCATGTATGGGTCGACATACTCGGTCGAAGCCTCGTTAGACGCCGCATAGGCAGCGTCCTGACCGTATTGCTGGTTCACCGGCTGTTCCGGCTGATACTGCTGTTCCGGCTGGACCTGTTCCACCACTGCCGGCTGATACTGCTGTTCCGGTTGGACCTGTTCGGCAACCGGTTCGGCCATTGGCTGGGCCGTCGGTTCGGCAATCAGATGCGGCTGCACGCCATTTTGCGGAACCGGCCAGCCCATCGCCACCAGCTGCTGGCGGGCGCGCTCATCGCCGAATTCGGCGACCCAACGCTTCAGACCCGGGTACGCTCGCGGATTGGCAACGACATTCGCACCGAATTCCGGATTTTCGTACGCGATTTTCGCCAGGAACATGGGATCGGCGTTCGGATCCTGCACGGCCGCCACCGCGGCATCGAAATCGACCATCATGATCTCCTTGTCTCGTGGTCTGTAACCATCTTATTGAATGACTCGTAACGTTTGCAACGTACCGTCCAGCGCATCGTCGATATCCTCGTCATCGCCGATCTTGCTGACGTTCCAATCCTCGTCGCACGGCATATCGGAACGCATATCCACCACGATGACGGTGATGTTGTCGCGGCCGCCGGCGTTCAGCGCGGCATGTACCAGCATGTCCGCGGCCATCTGCGGGTCGGCGTGTGTCGCCGCGATCTCGGCAAGCTGCTCACGGCCGATCTGCGCATGCAGCCCATCGGAACAGATGATGAACCGTCCGTCCGCACGCGCGGCGTACCAGTCAGGCTGGATGCCGGCAGGCGCGCCGACACATTGCGTGATGATGTTGCGCGGAATGCAACGGCTCGCCTCATCGGGCAGCATCTGCCCCGAATCGATGGCGTTCTGCCGTTCCGAATGGTCGCGGGTGATGCACGTCAGCGAATCCGCCAGCCACGCGCCATTGCCGTCGGCGCGCATATGGTACGTGCGGGAATCGCCCACATTGACGATGTAACACCGTTCGTCGGAACATATCGCGTCATCGCCGACACGCGTCGGCAGCAGCACGCCGCTGATGGTAGTGCCCGCAACGCCGCCGAGCTGCTCACCCAGACGGAGCACCTCCTGCTGGGCAAGGATCAGCGTTTCGTCAATCGCGTCAAGATCGCGCGTCGGCAGTTCGGCCAAACGCGCGAACCGTTCCGCAACATCGGAACTGGCCTGCTTGCCGCCCTTGCCCCCACCCATGCCGTCGCACACCACATACACGCCGTTGCCTGCGCAGGCGCTGTCCTGGTTGTCTTTCCTACGCAAGCCGATATTGCTGTTCAGACCGACCTCAATATGTTTGACGTTCATGAGTCCCGCCCTTTCACACCGATTTTCCGCAAGCGGATTTTCCGGAAGTGGAACACGTCCGCAAGCGATAGTTTCGCCCGCCACCTGCGGAACGTCGGTAGCGAGCCGAGCATGAACTTTCGTTCTTCGGCGATGTCATGCCAGTAGCGTTCCGCATGCTCCTGCGTGACATCGCCTCCGGAGAAGGCCGCGTAATCAGCCTCCCTGCCCAGCGCGAGCAGTGTATCGGCTTCGAAGCCCATCTGTTCGGCGATGGCCTGCGCCTGCTCGTTTCTGGTGCCTTGGACGTCAAGGCCGCTTTGCCGGGCAAGCGCCGCGACCGCCTGCCATCCGGCAGCGACGCGTTGCGATGCGCTGCCATGCCTGCGCGCCCGAGCCAGGGCGATCGCCTTGATGGCGAGCAGCAGGCCGCAGACGATGAGCACCGTCCACAGAGGGCTGCCGTAGATGGCGACTTTTCTGACGATTCTGCCGAGACGCTGCCAGAACAGGCTCGTCGGCGTCTCGTCGGCCATGCTGCCGCCAAGCGACGTTTTGCCCTTGGCTTGGTTGTCGTCACGCAGTGGATCGGTAAGCGGCACCGGAGGCTGACGCACCAAGGTCTGCGGATTGGGCGGAGTGAGATTCTGGTTCTCGTCGGGAACCTTCGTTTCCTTCGGTGTCGGGTAGAACGCCACCCATCCGTAACCGTCCAGCTTGATCTCCACCCAAGCGGTCACATCGTTGCCGGTGAATTTCGTGGTGGTGGTTTTGCCATGCTTCTCGGTGCGGCTGTCGCTGATCTCGCCCTCGTCGTTCTTCGGCAGGAAGCCCAGCACCACGCGGCTCGGCAAGCCGAGACTGCGGGCCATAAGCGCCATCGCGGAAGCGTATTGCTCGCTGTCTCCGACCATCGCACTGCCGGCGAGCAGCTGGTCGATGCGATAGTTGCCGTGACCGGCCCTGGACGGGTAATCGCCATTCAAACCATGGGAGAACCAGCCGGATTCCCTGAGCTTGTCGGCAAGAGACTGCGCGGCCTCGCCGCCCTTGGACTGGCCGCCCGCAATCGCGGTGGCCAGCTTATCCACGCAATCGGGCACATCCTCCGCCTTGGGCTGGCTGATGGAGGAAGCATTCGCCTTGGCGATCTCCTTATCCGTCGGCGTCCGTGGAATGACGCCGGTTTCCGTATAGGACAATCCCGGAGAGGTGCGCGAAGGGTAGATCGCCGACATGGTGTCGGTGTTGTAGTAGAACGAATCGGCGTCCGACGATATGGCGAACTTCACGCTGGAAGCCGCGCCGGCCATCGGCAGCCAATAGTCGCTCAAACCGTCATCGACCGTGAATTTCGCGGTGAACCGCTTGCCGGTGGCGTTGTTTGTGATGGAATCGCCCACACGATGGTAGTTGGAGGAATCCGAAGCCATGGTGGAATCGGACAGGTTCCACACATTGCCGTCGAAACGGTCCATAACCGCCAAACGCACCGTGGAACCGGCCGGCAGATCGTCGACGGTCAGCAGCACATCGTCCTTATGGTTCTTGATATACGAACGCATGCCGCTCAACGGGCTGGTGTAATCGTACGGGCTCAGCGGCGGATCATAATGGTCGCGCAGAATGGTGCGGTTTTGCCCGACCACCAAGCATCCGCCGATCGCCACAGCCGAAGCCAGCAGCACGATGACTACGGAACTGAGCCAACGGCCCAATTCCAACAGTTTCCAACGCGCGCTGACCCAAACCACCAGCACGACCGCCATAATCGTGCCGATCGCCATACGGTAGAAGCCGCTCGACGTGCCAAGCAGCGCGCAGATCGCGAGATTCGCCACGACGGGAACGACCGCGACCATCGTAAGCCGGCCATCCTCCGCAACCGCGAAGATACCGGCCAGCAGCGCGGCCCACAGGCAGATCGTCCACACGGCGAGCAGCGAGCCGTCGCCGGTGCCGGTCGGCGGGTCGATGGCCAGCAGGTATTTGAACGAGCCGAGCATCCGCATCCACCCTTGCGTCAACGTGCGCAATGTGGGAATGACATGGGCGATGGTGGTGCCATTCAGGAAGATGACCGGGCCGACCACCAGCTGCGCACACGCCATGAACAGCATCTGCCACCACAGGCGCAACGCGGGAACGAGACCGGCAAGCGCCACGAGCGAGCCGATGATGGTGGCGGGGATTGCGGCGCTCGTCCAAGACAGGGCGGAGCCGTATACGTCGATGAGGTTGCTGGCTGCGGCGATGGTCAGCAGGGCGGCGACCGTGAGGCTTGCGTATTGCGCGGCGTGTGGCTGGTTGGTGTTGGGCATGGCTGGGGACTTGCCGCTGCGGGACATCCAGATGACGGAGTGGGTGGAGTCCGCCCATGAGCCGGTGCCTGTGCCGGTCGCCATGCCAGTGTTGGTGTTGGCGGAGTTGGTGTCTGTGCCGGTGAGGTTGCCGGTGAAATTGTCGGTGTTGGTGAATGTGGTGCTCATGCCAGCACCCCCATGATCATGGGGAGGTCGTTGAGGTCTCCCACGGTTGCCAAGGTGAAGTCGGAGTAGCGTTTGATGGCGCGCGGTTGGCCGGTTGCGGCTTGAAGCACCACGCAGGTTGCGGAGCGGGGGAGTGCGAGGACCATGTGTTTGATGTCGTCGATGGTTTTGAGCCTGCCGACGGTGAAGAAGTAGAAGGATGCGTCGGGGGCATATTCGAGAGTGGTTTGCGCGAGGTTGGGATTGTCGTCGATGTCAGGGTCGATACCGCTGCAGCCATCGAGAAATTCCGTGGCGTTGCGCGGAATGGCGTGCGTGGAACCGGCATGCGCGGTGACTGGCCGGTTCTGCTGCAGGCATTGCACGCCGATGGAGGCGTGGACGGATACGGCCAGTTCGAATTCCTGGGAATCGATGTAATCATCCGGGTTCACGCTGATGGTCAGAGCGGTGTCGGTACGGCGGGTGGCTTCGTATTGGCGGATCATAAGCGATCCGGTTTTCGCGGAGCTGAGCCAATGCACGTTGCGCACGTCATCGCCGGGCTCGTATTCGCGCAGGCCGTAGAAGTCGAGGTCGTCGTCGACGATTTCGCCGCTTGGCTGGCCTTCCAGATCGCGTGGAATGCCGGCGTTCAGGGCGTTGAGCAGCACGGTCTGCGGGTGGATGAACACGTTGATCTGGTCCACGAGTTTCTTTTCGTGGCGGATCAGACCGAACGGGTCGCCTTTGCGGATGGATAGCGGGCCGATGGGCAGCACCGCGCGGCTGACGGCGGTGAATTCCACGGTCGTCTGGCGTGACTGTCCTGCGGCGAGCATGGGAATGGCAAACCGTTCGTGGTTGTCTCCGATGGGCAGGTCGCCGCGCGCCGACGTGGTGGGGGTGCGGCCCGGATTGTCCACGCAGACGTCGATTTTCACCGTGTCTGACACCGTGACGCGTCTGCTGGACACGTCGATGGTGGCTTGGAACGAGGTGTTGCCAAGGGAAAGCATGACCGCCGCGGCCAGCATGACCGCGAACACCACCGCCATGGCCAGCAGCTCATGCCACCCCAGCAGGACGAACGCCACCAGCGAGGCGACGGCGAGCGCCGTCACCGCCCAGCCAAGCGGCGACACGTATGAGGTGGCCAGTCGCTTGATGCGATGTTTGAGGCGGCGTAGGGATCGTTGGATGGTCCGTCTGCGCTGCACTGTGTGCGAATGCCGCATTCCTTGACCTTTCGGATTGTGTGGTGCGTATGCCGGGGTGGATTGTGTTTCAGGCGTTGGCGCCCAGGGTCGGGGCCGGCACGTCTTCGAGGATCTGGCCGATCATCTGTTCGGGGGTGTTTCCGGCGAAGGTGGCTTCGGCGGTGAGGGTGATGCGGTGCGCGAGCACGGGTACGGCGAGGTTTTTGACGTCGTCGGGCACTACGTAGCCGCGGTTGTCGGAGGCGGCCCATACGCGCGCGCAGCGGGTCAAGGCGAGCGCGCCTCGCATGGAGGAGCCGACTTGGATGCGTTCGTTGTGGCGGGTGGCTTCCACCAGTCGCACGATGTATTCGAGGATCGCGTCGTCGAGATGCACGGTTTCGCTGATGTTGCGCATGCGCAGCACGTCTTCGCCGGTGAGCACCGGATGCACGGTGGCGGCGCGGTCGGTGACGTTGACCTGTTTCAGGATGTTGACGCTCACGTCGTGGCTTGGATAGCCGATGGTGGTTTTGATGAGGAAACGGTCCATCTGCGCTTCCGGCAGCTTGTAGGTGCCGAGCTGTTCGATCGGGTTCTGGGTGGCGATGACCATGAACGGCTGCGGCACCGGGTGGGTGACGCCGTCGACGGTGACCTTCTGCTCTTCCATGACTTCGAGTAGTGCGGACTGTGTTTTCGGTGAGGCGCGGTTGATTTCGTCGGCGAGCACGATGGACGCGAAGATCGGGCCTTCGCGGTATTCGAATTCGCCGCGCTTCTGGTCGTAGTAGGTGACGCCGACCACGTCGGACGGCAGCAGGTCCGGGGTGAACTGGATACGTTTGAACGACATGTCGATGGAGTTGGCAAGGCCTCGCGCCAGCTGGGTTTTGCCGGTGCCCGGGTTGTCTTCGAGCAGGATGTGCCCGCCGACCACCATGGCTGTGGCGCATTGGCGGATGGGTGCTTCCTTGCCGACCACGACCTGGGAGACGTTGTCTACGAGCTTGGCGAACTTCTCATGGAATTCGGTGATGTCTTTGCTGGGTGCGGTCATCATGGACGTGTCGATGACCGGCTGGGATTGTTTGACGGGCTGTACAGGCTGGCTGGGCTGGACGGGTTGGGTTGGCTGGACGGGCTGCTGCGCGGGCATTGCGACTGCCGGATTGGCGGCCGGTTGGCGAAGGTTCTGCGGCATCGGCTGACGGAACCGCGGCTGGTTCGGCGTTGCCGGGGCGGACTGTTGCGGCAACGCCGGTTGGGTGGTGCCGTGCGCGCTCAGCAGCGTGCCCTCCGGATCCTCATCGGCTTGCGGCTGCTCCGGCAGATTCGGCGTGTGGAACGCCGGCTGCTGCTGGCCGGGTTGGCTGGGAACGCTTGGATTATGGCCGATGGAACCCAGCTGGGTGGCGTCATCGAAATCGTTGCTCATGGGTTGCTCCTTGCTTGTTGTGTTGCTCGTGTGGATGGTTCGTTGTGTTTGCGATTGCTGTGATCGTCCGTTTCACCATCTGGCGTAGTAGGCCAGGCCGCGGATCCAAGGCTTGGATGCGCCGTCGACGGTGGACAGGGCGACGGAGGATGCCACAGGCCGGTCATTCCACGTGGCCGCTTCGCCTTCCGTGGACGCGTCAGAATCCGATGGTTCCGACGGTTTTGATGGTTCTGAAGGTTCCGACGGTTCGGGTTTCGGCGTGGGAGCCTTGTACCTGTCATGGTCCAGCAGTGTGCCGCCATTGTCCTCGTTGTTGAGCGCGGTGTCGGTGCCCACCACCTTCGCCTTCCACGCGTAATCGGCTCCGGTCGGCAGCACATCCTTGACGTTCAGTTTGTCGGAGCCCAATGCCCAGGCGACGTCATAGGATTTGCCGTCCGCGGTGAAGGTGATCACGGTTTTGCCGGGCTGGCCGTACATGTTCACCGATCCGCCGCTGACCTTGATGATGTTCGGATCATTGGCGTCCCACGTCAGCATCGGCGCCTTGACGGCGGCCTTCACCTTGCGGACGTATGCCGGATCGGCCCTGCCGGACTTGGAGGTGCTTGCCGCGCCATTGAAATGCTGCGTGACGGAGCCCGAGGAACAGGACTGCCATTCCTTGAGCGGGAAATCGTGCGATCGTTCGGAAGCGCCGGCATGGTAGGAGCCGAGTCCGTCCGCGCTCACCGTGAACCCGTCGGCGTGGCCGTTCTCCTTCCAATTGACTACGCACACGTCGTCATGCCCCTTGACGCTGACCGATTCGGGCGCCTTCACCGCGTATTTCGGTGTGAAACGTACGGTCGAATCGTCACTGGTCGTTTTCTCCTTGCCGACCACCGCCGCCTTGATGGTGTATTCCCTGGTGTTGAGATCATGATCCGGAATCTTGAAATCGTAGGATCCGGAACATCCGTCGATGCTTGCGCTGACATCTCCGGAAATCTCGACGGCCTTGCACCCCGCGTTGCGGGTGTTGCCCACGGATTCGACGGTGACGGTTCCCGTGGTGTCGTCGTTCGTCACGGAGATCTTCGGCGCATCGGGCTTGCCCCACGGCTTGACAGCGTCGGACGCCTTGGACGGTTGGCTCCAATTCACCTTGTTGTGGGCGCGTACCGTAGCCGTGTACGAGTCGCCGTCGGAAATCGCGTTGTTATCGAAAACAAAATCGATTCCGGTGGAATTTGTCGTCTGCTTGGAAGGCGCGTTCCTGCCGGACAAAGTCACCTCGTAATTGTCCACCGACGAGAAATTGCCGTCCGGAGCCTTCCACGTGACGCTCACCGTGTTGCCCTTCACACTGGCCGTCACATCCGTCGGCGCATCAGGCAGCTTGTCCGGCGTGCCCTCGACGGCGTTGGAATCCTTGGACCAGCCGACCTCGTTCCTGGCCTGCACCTTGAACGAGTAGGTCTTGCCGTTCTTCAACCCGTCGATGAGACAGGAGGTTTTCTGCCCGCACGAGCGCTCGCCGGACGCGTCTCCGCCCCACATCACCTTGTATTCGGTGATCGGGCTGCCGTTGGCCGAACCGGCCGTCCAGCTCAGATTCACGGCGCCATCCTGCGGGTCGCCGGACACCGCGGAAAGCAGCGGCGCATCAGGCTTGTCCATCACCGAAACGCTGATGGTGCCGGTCACCTCACGTTCCTTTGTTTTGGTGGCGTCGCGCACGGTGACGACCACCTTGTTGGTGCTCGCGCCGATGTCGGAAGCCGCCCTGATGGACACCACGCCGTTGGACGGGCAATCCACCGTCAGCTTCGACGCGCCGTCGGATGTGCATCCGGTCACCGTCAGCGGAGTGTCGGGGAACGGATTGTACGCGTCGGACAGCAGATTCATCTGCTCGCTGGAACCGGCCTTGATTTTCACGGTCTTCTCGGTGACACGGGCGAGCGGCCTGTTGGACGCGGTGACGCGCACGGTCATACCGGCGCTCACCGTACCCTTCGCATATTTGATCGAGACGGGCACGCTCACCGTGGTGCCCGGCGTGGCCGTCTTGTCCGCGGACACGGTCAACGTGCCGGAGGGAGACACTCTGGCATCCACACTGCCGGAATTCACGCCGCCGGAATACGAGTACTGCTTCTCATCCTCGTACAGGCCCGACGCCGAATGGGTCAGCGCCGTCAGATCGATGGTAGTGGCCTTCTCGCCGGCCACCACATCGACGGTGGAGGATGAGAACGTCGGCGGTGGAACCTCACGTCCGATCACCGTGATCGGAAGCGTGAGCACCGCCGAATTGACGATCTTCACCTTGTCGTTCTTGTCTCGCTTGCCGTCCACCGCGGTGAAGGTGATGGACGCGGGACCCGCGTAATCCTTCGGCGCGGTGAACCTCAACGTCTGGTCGTTGACGTACAGGTCGCCGTCCGCGGCCTTCGTGGCGCTCACCGAATCGGCGCCGTCCACATACGCGGTCTTGCCCGCGCCCACACGCACGTAGTCGGCGATGTTGATGGTGATGGTCTCACGCGCATTGACCTTCAACGCCGGCGCCTTCGGACGCAGAACCGGCGGAAACACGCCATATGCGGGCACTTGGATGAACGCGGTGGACGTGATGCCGTACGTCGTGTTCGTGACGGTGTACGGCACCGCGCGCGCCTCATCGGTCAGATCAACGGTGATGATGGTGGAATCCTTGCCGCCCTTGACATGCGCATGGTCGGTCGCGGAATGATCCACGCCCACCTGAAGCTCGTCGGCGGTGCCGGACGGATTGGCAATCCACTGCGAAACGTCCACGTCCACGGATTTCTTGTCGATCGTGGCGGCGGCCGGAACACGGTAATCGTACGCGGTCGGCGGGTCGATGGCGGCGTTCTCGTCGACATTCACCGTCAACGTCGCCGAATCGGACAGGCCAGCCTTGTCCTTGACGGTGTAGACCACGTAATACGTGCCCGCCTGCTTCGGCGTGGTGAACGACAGCATGTTGTCAACGACCTGAATGCCGCCGATGCCTTGCGATTCCACGTCCTTGGCCACGGTCAGATCAGTATTGTCCCCGGAAATGTCGTTCTGCGCCACCGGCACGGTGGCCGCGGTGTTCGGACGCAGCGTGATCTCGTCGTCGCGCGCGTACACACCCGAATCGGCTCCGGATTTGAACACGCCCACACGCACCTGCGCGGTGGCCCTCTGACCGGTCCAATCCTCCACGGCGTAGGAGAACGTGTCCGTTCCGGACGAATCGGCATACGCCTCATACACCAGATACGTGGCGCCCACCTCGCTGATACGGCCCAGTTTCGGCGCTTTGTTGCCCAAGCCGAGCAGCTGCACGTCATCGCCGTCAGCGTCGATGCCGGTGAGCGTGATCGGAATCTGCACCTTCTGCCCGGCCGCCACCTGCGCCTCGACGTCGGACGGTGTCGGAGCCGCCTTGTTGGACGCGTCCTTCTGATGCACGTTGATGGTGATGGTGGCCGAGGCCGCGTTGCCGAGATTGTCCTTCACCGTGTAGGTGACGGGGAAGGAGCCGGTTTGTCTGGTGGCCTGATAGCGCACGGTGTCGCCGGACACGAACACCAGACCCTTGAACGTGTTCTTGTCATACTGCAAATCGTTCTGCAGGCTCACCGTGGTGCCGTCGGAATACGTGACATGGTCGAGCACGTCCACGGACACGATGCCTTCGGTGCGCACCTGTGTGGTGATGTTCTCGGCCTTCGGCACGGAATTCGACGTGGTCAGCGCCGGCGGCTGCAGGACGATGACGCCGGTCGACGATCCGGCCGCGTTGGCCACGGTGTAGGAGATCCGCACCGGCTCGGTCGGCACCTGACGCGCGGTGATATAGACGCGCTTGTTGCTCACCACACCGGTTTTGATGCCGCTTTGCGCGTCCGCGGTGACGCTGGTCACCGACAGCACGCCGCCCATCGGGTCGACGTCGTTGGCAAGCGGCTCCACAATCGCGGTATTGTCCGCGCCTAGCAGCGCCACATCGTTCGCCGCGATCGGCTTGGCGGCGTCTCCGGCCACCGCCTGCACCTCCACACGAGCCAGACCGGTCGACGGAATGGAACCCTGCGTGATGGTGTACGGCACATAGTAGGTGCCGGGATTGGAGGCGGTGAACGTGATCGACATGTCGGTGGCGTTCATGGTGGTGGCCGCGCCGGACGGCGTCTCCACCGCGGTCAATTCGGCCGGTTCGACGGACGTGCCGTGCACGTACGGTTTGAGCGCGATGGTGGTGCGGGTGTCGGGCGTGGTCTGTTTGACCACGGGGTCGATGACCGCGCCCAGCGTGTTCGCCGGCTTCACGGAGAAGTAGATCATGCCGGTGCCGGTCTGCTGGCCGTCGGACACCGTGACCTCGATGCCCGCCCTGCCGGACGACATCGAACCGGCGTTGAAGACCAATTGTCCGTCGGCTCGCGTGGACACCGTCACCTGATCGGTGTTCTGCGGCGATGCCGACACCAAGGTCAGCGGATCGCCGTCGGGGTCGGAGAAGCTGCCCAACGCGTTCGCGGTGTACGAAGCACCCTGCTCCACGTCGATTTCCGGCGGAGTGTCGCTCTGCAGCGGCGCATGGTCGTCGCCGCCGGCCAGCGTGAGCGACACGGTGGCGCTGGACGTCTGCCCGCGCCCGTCGGAAATCTCATAGCTGAAGGACACGTTGCCCGCGGCGGCACCGGAGGCGTCGAGCTGCAGATACCGGCCGTCATAGACGGGGGAGACGGTGATGTTCGCGCCATCCGGAGCGCTCACCGACGTGATGCGCAGCACGGAACAGTCGGTCTGCTCGTCGTTGCGCAACACGTCGAGAATCTGCTGCGATCCCACGCGCGCGCCGAACGAATCGTCCACGGCCTTGATCTGCCCCGACTGCGCCGAACAGTTCTTGCTGAAATTGTGCTGGTTGTTGGCGCTGTCGTTGTTCTGCTGCTGTTGCTTCGACTGCTTGGTCTCCACCTTGTTCCACTGGATTTTGATGACCTTGGTGGACTCCTGCGGATTCCACACATTGCCGTTGACCACGTCGTTGAGCACCACCAGACGATGGTTGGTGCGGAACACGAGCTGCGAGGTGGGATTGACATCTTCCAACGAGGAAAACTGTGCGTCCTTGTCGTTCGCCGCGCACACCCTGATGTAATTGTTGGCCTTCTGCGCCCACGCGGCGAACACGCAGCCATTGGTGGACACCGGCTGCGTGGCATCGCCCTTGCCGGCATTCGGCAGCTGCGTGACCTTTTTACTACCCAAATCGACCATGGCGATGCCCCGCGGCGTGGAAACCGCCACCCAGCCAGTCTGCCTGCCATCCGTGGACGGCGCCTGCAAAGTCGCCTGACCCTGCAGGCCGATATCCGCGCTGCCCTTCGGCCAGAACACCTTGCCGGCACCGGCTACGACCGGCGTCTTGCCGACCACGGTGAACGATTCGACATTCGTGGCGCCCTTGATCGTCGCATCCTTGCCGGGCGTTCCCTGAGGTCCGTCGACACTGAGCACCGCGCCGTCGGACGCGCGATAGCCGTAGACGACACCGTCATGCGTCACCGCGATACGGCCACCCGACCCCAGCTTCATCTTCGGCGAATCGGTGGTCGGATTCATGGATTTCACATCATCTGCTGACCCGACCCACACATTGCCCGTCTTGACGTTGATGAACGCCGCGGTGTTGCCTCCGACGACGGTCCGCATATCCGATTTGATGGTGGTGTTGCCGCTTTCGCTGACGGTGGAGGCCTCGATGTTGCTGGCCTTCGTACCTTCGGAGATCACGGTGGAGCCATCATGCTGGGCCACGTCGAACCGGGCCGCAGTGGAGGCGACGCCCGCATCGGCGTCCCGGTTGCGCACGTTGAAACGGGCGGCCTTGCGGTCCTTGAGCGAAGTGACCCACACGGTGCCATCGTCGAGCTGCACGTGACGTTGCGTCACCGAACTGACGATGACGGCCCCGGCGACGATGCCCAGCAACAGCAGCAGCATGACGATCGGCGTGATCCACCGGCGACTGCCGGAAGGCAGCAGCTTGCGCAGCATCGACCCGAATCGCAACTGCCGTTCGTACGATTGCGCCGACTGGTTCTCGGCGTTCCTATGCTTGCTCATCGACTGGCTCTTCCCTGATTGTGCCCAAACTTTGCTTGACCGCGCATCCAACCGCATGCGCCTACCTGTTTGCCCGCATGCATGCCGGGCTGTATTGGTTCGTATCGGTTCATGTCACCCGCATCCGGCCGCAAACTCACGGCTTGGCCGCGCACGCGATCATGGGATTCTCGGACATCTGCCGGTCCGCGCGAACCAGACTCACCTGCACGCACGTCTGCGCGCCGTCGGCCGGATCGATTTCGATACTCGTCGACTCCGTGGTGGTGCCCTGCGCGTTCGGGTCGGTTCCCGAATCGCCGACCAGCGACCACGCGTACGAATCGCCATCCTTCGGCGAAGGATTGACCCACGTGAACCGCACTTTGCCGTCGGCGGTGTATTCGCCCGTAAGATCCTGCACGCTCGGCACACTGCCCGACGTGATCGCCGAATCGGGATCGTCCTCGGCATGGTTCCGGGCGCCATGGTTCTGCACCTGCACCTTGCTGTTGTCGGAAGCCGCATCCATATTCGGCATGACGACGGTGACGAACGCCAACGCCATCACGACCACGGCGGCCGCCGCAGCAACCGTGACGGCCAACGGCTTCACCCACCGGGCATGCTGTTTCGCAACCGGGGCGGACTGGTCGAATGCGGAAGTCTGCGCGTACATGTTCTGCGGATAATCCGGCACACCCTCGACGGTGGTCTGCGCGGCACGGCCATACAAGGCCTGTTGCACGCGCTGCATGTCGCGCGCGAACTCCAACGCGGAATAGTAACGATCCTCGGGCGTACGGCTCAAGGCCTTACGCAACACCCGTTCCACTTCGGCCGGCACGTCGGGACGGTTGAGCTTGGGCAGCGGATTGTTGAGAATGACGGACTTGAGCCGTTCGGCCCGCACCTGCCGTTGGGAATCGCCCAGCACATCGGCGTAGAAATACTCGTACGGCGATTGGCCGATCAGCATGGCGAACAGCGTGGCGCCAAGCGAATAGATATCGGACGATTCATTACCGCCACCGCCTTGGGCAAGCACTTCCGGCGCGGCCCACGCGATGGTGAAGCCGACACCCGGACGCCCATAGACGGTCCCGGCGATGCCGAAATCGGCGAGCATGGGCATATTGTGTGCGTTGATGAGAATATTGCTGGGCTTGATGTCTCGATGGATGATGCCTTTGCGATGCGCGGTGAACAGCGCGCTCGCCAGATCGATGCCGACGGTGAGCATCTGGTCGGCGGTGAGACGGCCATGCTCGAGGAACGTCTTGTAATTGCCGCCCGGAGCGTATTCGAACACGGTGTAGCCGCGCCCGTTGACGGTCACGCCGTTCTCATAGACGGAAAGAATGTAGGGGTGTGTGGAGATCTGCCCCATGAAATTCGCTTCGGAACGGAAGCGGACCGCGGCACGTGGGTCGAGCGTGTTCTTGCTGATTTTGATGGCCACCTGACGGGCCGGGGAAAGCTGCTGGTACAGGTACACGTCGGCTTCGGAACCGGAGCCCAGCCGTTTGATCAGTGTGTAGTCGGGAATCTGAGGGGGAGTGCTCCTTGAGGCTTCCATGCTTCCTCTTTCTTGTAGTTCCTGCCCGGTTCCGTGCGTTGCGTCTATGCTTCGACCGTACTCGTCGTCATGGGCAGGCCGTCTGTTCGCTGTTGAACCTTCCCGGGCTGCGCCGCTAGTCAATCTTATTGGTGGCGGTGTCCGAAAAACTTTGTAGAGGGTATCGATGTCCATATATAAAGATGGCGGTGTCCACGATGACGTTTTCAGGACGGCTTCGGACGATGATATGCGATTCGTGGCCGGACCGTTCGGCTAAGCTGGGGAGACATGATGGATGTGGACGATCTCGATGACGTGACATTGGTTGCGGGGGCACCCCGCAGCGGCAAGACCCGGTTTGCGCTGGACATGCTGGTCGCCGCGATGAAGCGGCATGGCGACGCGTACGCCGTGATGACGGTCTCCGGCAGACAGGTGGCCGACCGGCTCGGCGACACCGTGATCCGCGAACTGTCCGCGATCTCGCAGGCACGCCCCGTCACCACCCTGCCAGCCGTCGCGTTCCGCATCATGACCGCCGTGCGATCGCATGCCGGACAACCCCTGCCGAAACTGCTCAACGGGGCCGAACAGGACGTGGTCATCCGCCGTGTGCTCGCCAGGCATGCCGAACATGCCGAGCACGGCGACGAATGCTCCACCTGCGCGCTATTGCGCACCTACTTCGTGGTCGCCGACTGGTCGGGCATGGTGGTGGACGACGCCACCGACGCCTTCGCCAACCAGCTGCGCGACATGCTTGCCCGCATGAACGAGATCGGCGCGAAACCGGAACTCGAAGACGCGCTGATTTCCCGCGCTGCCGACGAACACGGCACGCTTGACGAACGACGCGAACGACTGCGCGTGCAATGGCGGCTCGCCTTCGCGCTGCGTGCCGAATACAACCAGGCCATCAACGAGGCATATCCGGACCAATACCGTCTCGACGCCTCGCAGCTCATGATCGACGCCGCGGCCGCCGTGAACGAAGCCAAAACGTCCGACCTGCCGAAACTCGTCATCGTCGACGATTTCCAGGACGCCACACTCGCCGGCTTCGACTTTCTCACCGCATTGCGCAACCGTGGCGTGCGTCTGTTGCTCGTCGGCAACCCCGACGAGGCGGTGCAGACGTTCCGCGGATCGTACCCTGAATATCTGTTCAACATGGCGCAATCGCGATTGGGCGCGCGACTGGTACGGCTGGAACCGTCCCATATGGCCGAAGGTACGGACCTGGCCGCGGTGGCGAGCCGCGTGAGCCTGACCATCGCCAGCACGGAATCGACCGACGACGCGCTGGCGAACCGCCCCGGCAAAATGCCGGCCATCGCCATACCGGAGACGCGCGACGGCAGTCTTGAAGCCGCGATGTACCGTTCCACCGTCGAAGAACTCGACGACGTGGTGTGGAAAATCAAAACCGAACATCTCGAATACGGCCGCGACTGGAACGACATGGCCGTGATCGCCCACGACAACGCCACCGTGCGCACGTTCGGCGAACGGCTACGCGCCGACGGCGTGCCCGTACGCTATTCGAGCGTGACCCGCCCCCTCAAGGACGAACCGTTCGTGCAGGGCCTGTTCTCCATGATCGAACTGGCCGAACTGAAACGGCAAGGCATCGCCACCTCGTCCATGAACCTCGACACGGCCGGCGCATACGTGCGCTCACGCGTCGCATCAATCATGAACTCGCCGCTGATCACCACCCCCGGCGAACGTCCGGCTCGGCTGTGCGTGGTCGAATCGGCGATGAACGCGCTCGGCTCGCTGGCCACGGTTTTGCATGACGATACAGCCGATCCGACCACGTCCGACACGTCCGGACGCGCGCTGCTGCCACAGCTGATCGACGATTGGAACGATTACGTCGAAACCTTCCACACCGCACGCGTGGCGGCATCGGCGTCGGACACGGAAAACGCTGCCGACATGGGCCTGCCGGCAATCGACACCGACGACCGGCTGATGACGGGAGAGCGTGCCGCTGAGGACGCGGACGAACCATCCTTCGGCATGAACGCGCTGTACATCCTGCTATTGGAAGGCGACACCGACCGCGTGCTCGACGCGATCGCCTCCGTACTGGGCCGCAAAGACCCCCAAGCGCAAGCCTTCGCACGCCTGTGGAAAACGCTTGACGATACCCTGCGGTCGGAGGCACGCCTGACATCCCACGAACCGCAATACATGCTCGACTGTGCATGGCAGGCGTTCGGCAAAGCCGAAATCTGGCAGAAAACGGCGTTGCGCAACAACGCCGAAGGCCGCGCGGCCAACGACCGGCTCGACACCGCGATGCGCCTGTTCAGCTACGCGTCCGGCGGCGAATCGAACGGCGTGACGGCAGCGCACACCATCGACGCGTTCATCGAACAGGTCCGCGCGCTCGCCATCGAAGCCGACTCCCTGGCGCACACCGCGCCGATCGATCAGGCCGTGACGCTCACCACGCCCGCCGGAGCTGCCGGAAAACATTGGAAACTCGTGTTCATGCCTGCGTTCCAACAAGGCCAATGGCCGAACCTCGCGCCGCGCAACACCCTGTTCGGCGGGGAGGAACTCGCCGACATCATGCTGCATGGACGACTGTCCGACGACATCGTCACTTCCGCAGGCCGCGAAAACGCGCAGCTCGCCGCGGTGCTCGCCTCCGAACAGAAAAGCCTCCTTGTGGCGCTCACCCGCGCCGATGAGCGCGTGACGGTAAGCGCGGTCCTCAACGAAGACCATGTGCCGTCCGACTTCCTCTACGGCTACCTGCCGGAATGGTTCGACCGCGACCGGGATGCCGATGCGGAAACACGCGTGTACACGGCGGTCGGCGAGGCCGGCGAATACGCGGGACTGGAGGCCGACCCACGTGGCCTGGTCGCCGCCTCGCGAAGCGTGCTGGCCCATGCGCCGACCGATTCCCCCCAAGCGCGCGATGCCGCGCAAGCCTTGGCGTTGTTGGCATCGCATGGCATCGCCGCCGCGAATCCCGACAATTGGGCGTTCCTTACGGAACATGCGGGAGCCGACGATATGACGGAAATCGACGGCAAGATGGAATCTGACGGGAAAACGGAGCATGCCGACAAGGCGAAGCTTATCGAACAACCGGAATCCATCGAAAAAACAGACGGCCAATCCGACGTGGTCACCCTTTCTCCATCCGCCGTGGACAGTTTGTGGGCGTGCCCGGTGTGCTGGATGCTGGAGAACCGTTTCGCCGGCCCACGCATGGGCAGCGCGGCCACCAGCTTCGGCTCGCTCATCCACGCCGTCGCGCAACAGGCCACCGAAGCCGGCCTCGACCTGCCCCAAAACCACACCGCGGTAAGCGACGAGGACAACATCGACGAAATCACCCAATGGATGATCAGCCGATACAAGACCCTACGTGGCGACCTCAACGCCATCGACGACCCCGAGGAACGGTACAAGGCGCTCGGCAAGGACGCGAAAGCATCGGTCGCATTGCGCAACATCGCCACATATTTCGTCAAGTCGAACCGTACGGGATACCCGTCGAACAACACCGAAACCATCACCGTGGGAACATTGGACCATGCCGAAGCGGAACGGCAGTTCGCCGCGCAATTCGACTTCGACGACATCCTCGACGCCTACAACGCCATCGACGGCAACGCTCCGATCTCCCGCGACGAACTCATCGCCATCATGGGCGCGCTCGTCGGCGGCTGGCCGGAAACCGGCATGAGCGACCGGCTCACCGTACGCCTGTCGGGCAGAATCGACCGTCTTGAACACCGCCGTACCGCAGACGGCCGCGAACAGGTACGGCTGATTGACTACAAAACCGGCAAAGTGCCGAATGGACGCTCCCTGTTCAGCGACCTGCAGCTCGTCTGCTACCAGCTGGGCCTCGCATTCCCGGAACACGACGGAAAACGCGGCGCGCAGGCGATCGCAACCATGCCGGACATCACCCAAAGCGCCCTGTTCCACGTCATGGAATACGCGGCACCCGCGCCACGCAAAGGGCAAGGCGACGAAGCGTACCACCAGCAGGCGCTGTTCGCCGGCGGAAGCATCAACGCGGGCGATTTCATACCCCGCAAATACGTGCCCAAAATGGCCAGCGTCTTCACCAGCGGCCTCGACGACGTCGAACGGCCGGCGCAGGTCAGCGAAGAACATTGGAAGCAACTTCTGGAATCGCGGTCGAAGATGACGGTATGGTCGCTGACCATGATCTCCCGCGTCTTCTATGCGGCCGCGGCGAGCCGGGCCACCCGCATCACCGCGCGTCCGACCGTGGAACACGTCGGATACTGCAGAACGTACGGCAGTGGGGTCTGCCCGGCCTGCCAAGGCGAGCAGAACACCGTATTCGAAAGGACCGTGGCATGAACGGGAGCAACGGTATGAACGGAAGCATGTCAACGAACGGGGCCACAGCAAAGGGCGATGCGATGGGCACTGTGCCGGCCGCCACGCCGAAATTCACCGACAGTCCGGAACAGGCCGCCGTCATCCAAGCCCCCTCATACGAGGACGTGGTCGTGGTGGCGGGCGCCGGCTCCGGCAAAACCTACACCATGACCCGCCGCATCATCACCCTCATCGACCAGGGCATCAGTCCCGAGAAGATTCTGGGCCTGACCTTCACACGCAAAGCCGCCTCCGAACTGCTTTCGCGCGTTTCCGCTGCCGTGACGCGCAACCAGGCCGGACGTGGTACGCGCGTCGCCTTCCTCAAACCGGAAGTCTCCACCTATGACGCGTTCTTCCAAACCATCGTGCGCCAATACGGCCTGCTCGTCGGCTTCGACCAAAACACGCAGCCATTGAGCGAAGCCGGAGCGCTGCAGCTCATCCACACCGTGCTCGACAAGCACATGGACCAGCTCATGGCCTTCGACCAAGGCGGCGACGAACTCGGCAAATTCTCCACCATCGCCGGCAACGTGTTCACCCTATCCAACGCCATCGCAGGAGCCATGATCGGCAGCGACTGCACCAGCTTCGACGAAGCCGTGGAACGCGTGCGCGCATGGGATAAGGCGTTCGTGGCGCAAGTGGCCAAAGCGCTTGAAGACGAGGACGTTCCCGATGACGAGCCGAAAGTGGGCAAGGCTCCGAAACAGAAGAAAAAGGAATCCGACACCGCCTTCGAAGCGCGCAAACGCGAATACCGCGCCCAATGCCACCAACTGTGCGTCCACAACACCGCGAAGTTGGCCGGCACGGCCCGCAAACGCGACCTGCTACTCGACCTCGTGGCCGACTACCACGCCGAAAAACGCGCCCTCAACATGGCCGAATTCAGCGACTTCACCATCGCCGCATTCCAACTCGTCACCCGATTCCCCTCCATCGGAGCCACCTACCGCAAACGCTACACGCACGTGCTGCTTGACGAATACCAAGACACCTCCACCACGCAGGCGGCCCTCCTGACCGCACTGTTCCACGCCGATTCCACCCATCGCAGCGCGGTGAACGCCGTCGGCGACCCCTTCCAATCGATCTACGCATGGCGAGGAGCCAGCCCAGGCGCATTCCGCATGCTGCAACACGACTTCGGCCACGACGCCACCGACAAGCCCTACACGCTGACCGTCACCCGACGTAACTCGCGCATGGTGCTCGAAGCGGCCAACAATCTGACGAAACCATTGCGCCTGCCCGCCAGACGTCGCGGCAGCTCGCTTATGCGCGAAGTGGACGTGCCCCCGCTCGCCAACATCGACAATGCCCCCGAAGGTACGCTCGGCGTGCTCGGCTACGCCACATTCGGCCAGGAAATCGACGCCATCGTACGCTTCGCCAAACAAGCGATCGCACTGCACACGCCAACCGAAAACGAGCTCGCCGACGGAGCCAAAGACAACCGTCCGCACGTGGCGCTCCTGTTCCGCTCCAAAACGCAGATGCCAGCCTACGAGGACGCACTGGAACAAGCCGGCCTCACCACACTCGTCGTCGGCCAGGCCGCACTCCTGGAACGTCCCGAAATCAAAGACATCCTCGCCCTGCTGCACGTCGTATGCGACCACACCGACAGCGCCGCGCTCATGCGGCTGCTCGCCACGCCACGATTCGGTCTGTCCGCCGACGATCTGCAGGCGCTCGCCGGCATCGCCGAACGGCTCAACACCGCGCAACGCTACCGCGCGCTCGTGTCGGCCGGCATCGTGGAGGCGGATGCGAATCCGTCCGACGCCGACATCCGCGCCACCGTGCGCGCCTACCGCGACCAAGTGCCCAACGCCGTCTTCCTGATCGACGTGCTGCTGCGCGGCGATCTGCGGCACCTCGTCGACGGCGTATTGAGCCGTACGGGAGCCGCGAGCGTCATCCACGCCGGTCGCGTCATCCAACAGGTGCAGCGCACGGCCGGCCATCCGTTGCCGGAAGTGGTACGCACGGCCATCACCGCGCTCGGACTGGACATCGACCTGCTGCTCGCCGAACGGATGCGGCATCCGGATGCCGGCAATCGTGCCACATCGCATGCCGCTTCGTCACTCGACGCGATGCTGTCTCTGGTGGACACCTACTTGCAGGAAATCGCCGCGCAGGGCACGCCAAGCCTGCGCGCGTTCATCTCGTGGATGGATTCGCTGCGTGACGCGTCCGACGACAACGCCACCGCACCAGATACCCCCGTCGATGTGGTGCTCATGACCGTGCACCAGTCGAAAGGCCTGGAATGGGACGCCGTGGCCGTGGTCGGCATGCGCGACGGCACCTTCCCGTCCAGTCAAGGCGACCGCCTGAGCGTCAAAACGGACGAAGACCATCCGGGCGGTCGGCGCGACGGCGTATGGGAGCCGCCGGAATACTTCGAAAAAGCCCACACTTGGCTGGAAGACCCGTCCGCGGTGCCGGTTCCGGTGCGCGCCGACGCGGATATCCTGCCACGATTCCCGCACGACGCGCCCATCGGGGGCAATCCCGTGGAATCGCTCGACGGATTGGACGATGCGGAAGTGATCGACGACGAGGTGTTCGGCACCTTGCGAACCATGGCCGTCGACGATATGGAAGGAATGGATCCGGCAAGCCTGTACCTGACGCAACAGGAGGAATACGGCCGCCGACTGCACGCCGACGAACGCCGTCTCGCCTACGTGGCGTTGACGCGCGCCCGCTACGAGGCACTGCTCGTATACAGCGGATGCAACGAGACGAGCCGCGACTCCCGCCTGGCGGAGGGAAAGAAAAGCGCCGCGCCGTCGAATTTCTGGCTGGAGACGCGCGATTCGATGAACGGAATCGTCACCGCGGTACGCGAACCGGACAACCTGTCCGACGATGTGGACGGCTCCCCGCACACGCTGGGACTTGACCTGCCCGACGGCTATTTCGTAGGCGAACACGCCCGCGATTTCGAGAATGCCGTGGTGGGCGATGCGTGGAACACGCCGCTCGAACCGGTCTCGGACGACCATACTTTGCCTTGGCCGTGCGATCTGAGCGCCGATGTCGCCGACAGGCTGCGTGCCGCGGCCGAACAGGTACGTGCCGTCGAATCCGACGAACCGAATATCGCTGAATCCACGGGAACGCAGGGCGACGTTGCCGATGAATCCGCCACGCCATCGCCGGAAACCGGAAACTCACTGCTGCGTCTCGCCAAACTGCTCGTCGCCGACGAACATCTCATGCCGGAACCGGACGTGGCTGACGCAGGCGAATCGCAGGACGCCTTCGACGAGGCCGTGCGTGCCAAAGGCGAATGTATCCTTGCTGCCGGCCGCCAAAACGTCACCTCGCTGCAAGCGCGCGCCGGCTCCATGGGCGAGCGTGACTCCCGCGCCTACTGGCGTGGTCTGGTCCGTCCGATTCCGCACGTCGCCTCGCCGGCGGCACAGCTCGGCACGCGGTTCCACGCATGGGCTGAGCGTTTCATCATGGCGGATGCGGACGTCGACGGCATCGGCGGTACGGAAGGTGCTGCCGGCATGGCCGCGCAGTCGCGTGCGGAACTGATCGCATTGATAGGTGATACGCAAGTCGACGCGGACAACGGCGGCGTGCAATCGCAGAACGCACCATCGCAGGACGCCCAATTGCGAGACGAACGGAAACTGGCCGCTTGGCAGCGTCGTCTCGTCGCCTCGCCGTGGGCAAAACGACGTCCAGCATGGGCGGAACGCCAGCTCGTCGTCGACATGCCCCAGCTCGGCACCATCGTCAACGGCAAACTCGACGCGGTGTTCTTCGGCGGTCTCGACGAAACGGACGAGACGAAACGCTACACCGTGGTCGATTGGAAAACCGGCGTAAAACCACGCAAACCGGACGAAATCAAGGAGAAGCTCGCACAGCTTGACCTGTACCGCCTGCTGCTCGCGGCGATGGAAGGGGTGCCGTTGGATGCAATCGACGCCTGTCTCTACTATGTGAGTGAGCCTCACGAGGCCGATCGGGAGCTTGACGCCCTCGACAAAACAGAAGAAGAGATCCTTGCCGAGTTGAGCTACGGAATTCCGCAGCAATCCGACAACGACTAGTGCCGGTGCGCAATGGCTCCTTGACCGAAGAAAGCGGGGGAGCGGCGCTTTCCGGCCTGCCTGCGGGAGAAACCGCTATGCAGGCAGCGTTGTGGAGGAACGCCGCTACCCTCTCGTGCAGCATGTGTGGGCGGGCGCACATGCCGGACGCAACGACAGTTAAGGAGTGTTTGATATGGCTGCGAACAGCGCAACCGCAATCCCGAACGCCGGCATGGGTGCCGGAACAAACAACGCATCGGCAATCGTCTTCCGTCCCATCGTCTGGGGCGATCTGGACGCGGTGGTCGACCTGTTCGACCGTACCTGGCCGCAGGATGTGGACAAGGTCGGCGCGGACATGTCGCGGCTGATCTCCCGATATTTCGTGCTGCACTACCTGCTGCCGACCACGTTCGCCAACGGCGCGTTCGCCGCCGACGGCACACTCGCGGGCGTCACGTTCATCCGCGTCGCCGGCGAGGCGCCGCAGCTCGACGAAATCGAAGTCGGCGAGGAAATGAAGGCCTTGGAACGCCGCATCGACGCCGATCCGGAGGCCGCCAAGCATATGGCGGCGCTGAAATCCGGCTTCTCGGTGGAACTCGATCTGGAACGCGAAGGGCGCGCCAACGAAACCACCATGGGCGAGCTGGAACTGTTCATCGTCAACCCCGACGTGCGCGGCCACGGTGTGGGCGGGCAGCTTTGGAGACGCATGCAGGAGCATTTCGCCGCATGGGACGTGCCCGCGTTCTACCTGCACACCGATTCCGACTGCGACGTGAGCTTCTACGACCACAAGGGGTTGGACTGCATCGCGCACCGCACGGCAAGCGAGACGGTCGCCCGGCTCGGCGGCAGCGCCGACGGCGAAGTGCCGCCACTGTTCGACGACATGTTCATCTACCGGGGAAAGGTGACGGCGTGACGAGCGCGAAACCGCAATCGCAATCGCACGAACCGCACGAATCGCAGAAAACGCAATCGCCATACGCGCAGCTTTTCCGCATTCCCGGCACGAAGGCGTTCTGCGTGTCCGGAGCCATCGCGCGACTGCCGATGTCCATGATGGGCCTCGGTATCGTGCTCGCGCTCAACCACATGTACGACAATTGGACGATCGCCGGCGTGATGAGCGCCGCGTACGTGCTCGCCACCGCCGCGGTCACGCCGCTGTACGCGCGCCTGTTCGACCGGTTCGGCCAGCGCAAGGTCGGTCCGGTGATCCTGACGGTGCAGGTCATCGTCATGCTGGGCTTCGCGTTCGCCGCACTGATGCGCGTGCCGATTCCGCTGCTGTTCGTGCTTGCCGTGGTCATGGGCATGACGCAGTTCTCGTTCGGCGCGCTCGTACGCACCCGTTGGGCGTACGTGCTCGACCGCGCCGACAAGGAGGACCTGCTCAACACCGCGTATGCGCTCGAATCCGCCATCGACGAGATCGTGTTCATCTTCGGGCCGATTCTGGCGGCTTTCCTGGCCGCGTCCGTGCATCCCGTATCACAGCTGTTCGTGCCGACCCTCGCCTGCGCGTTCGGCGGTGCCGTGTTCTTCGCATTGCGTGACACTCAACCGCCGGTATTGCGCGAAATCACGGTCGTCGCGGCCGGTACGGACGATGCTGACGTGCGATTGGCGGCCGGCGGTGCCGCTGGTGCCGCGGTTTCCGCGGACCGTTTCGATTTGGATCGGCTCAAGACGGGCGATCGCGACCGCAGGAAACGCAACGTGCTCACCTATGCGGGTGTGCTGCCGCTCCTCGCCGTGTTCATCGTGTTCAACATGGCGTTCACCGCGTTCGACACGTCCATGACCGCCGTCATGAAATCGCTGCACCTCGACTCCGTGCTCGGCGTGCAGCTGGCCATGCTGGCCGTCGGCTCCTGCATGGGCGCGCTGGTCTTCGGCTCGCGCGAGCTCAAAGGCTCCCGCTGGCGTCACATGATCATGTTCCTCGCCTTGATGACCGTCGGCTTCGTGGTGATCCACCTGTGCCAGGGCAACCTGATCGTGATGGGACTGGTGGAGATCCTCACCGGCCTGACCATTTCGCCGGTATTCGCCTCCGGCAACCTCCTCGTCAAGGAGACCGTGCCCGAGGAATCGCTCACCGAAGGCCTGTCCTGGGTGAGCACCGCCGGCACAATGGGCGCGTCGTTCGGCTCCATGATCACCGGCATCGTGCTCGACCATTTCAATCCAAGCGTGGGATTGAGCCTGCCCGCCGTGTTCGTGGGCTGTTCGATTCCGTTCGCGCTGATTGGCTGGCTGCTGGCGCGTCGAAGCGTCTCTTTAGATTCGTAAGTGGAACACGTTATGGACGTGGGCGCGTGATTCAAAAACATGTGTGAAAACGCATGCGATTATGCGCGCGGCAAGCGCGCACGGCATGCGCGCGCCCGCGAAAACATCAAGGAGCTGCAATGATCAAGGTTTCCGTAGTCGGCGCCAAAGGCCGTATGGGCTCGCACGTGGTCGACGCCGTCAATGCCGCCGCCGACACCGAACTCGCGCTCGCGCTCGACGCAGGCGACGACCTGACCGCAATCACCCCCGAAAACACCGACGTCGTGGTGGAATTCACCGTGCCGAGCGTGTCGCTGGGCAATGTGCTCGCCCTCGTCAAGCAGGGCGTCGACGTGGTGGTCGGCACCACCGGCTGGACCGAAGAGAAACTCGACCAGGTGCGTGCCGCGCTCGCAGCAGCTCCGCGTGAGGGCCAGAGCGTGTTCATCGCGCCGAACTTCGCCATTTCCGCGGTGCTCGCCGACCATTTCGCAAAGGTCGCGGCGCCGTATTTCGAATCCGCGGAAGTCATCGAACTGCACCACCCGACCAAGGTGGACGCTCCGTCCGGCACCGCTTTCCACACTGCGCAGGGCATCGCCGAAGCGCGCAAGGCGGCCGGCTTGGGTCCGGTTCCGGACGCCACCGAAACCGACGGCGGTTCCCGAGGCCAGGTGGTGGACGGCATCCACGTGCACGCCGTGCGTCTTCGCGGCCTCAACGCCCACGAGGAGGTGCTGTTCGGCAACTCCGGCGAACAGCTGACCATCCGCGCCGACAGCTTCGACCGCATCTCCTTCATGCCGGGCGTGCTGCTGGCCGTGCGCAAGGTCTCCACCGGAACCTATCCGGGCCTGACCGTCGGCCTCGACCACTTCCTCGACCTGTAATCGTATTTTTTTCAAACTGCCGACGGGTGCATGTGTCTCCCGTCGGCAGTTTTTTATGGCGGATCTGTTCCGATTATTTGGCAAGGCGTGCGATGGCGGCGCTGACTTCCGCCAGCTTTTCGTCGGCGACGGTACCGCCCTCCGCCGCGGCTTTGGCGACGCAATGGTGCAGATGGTCGTCGAGCAGCAGTAGCGCCACCGACTTCAGCGCGCTGTCCGCTGCGGAAATCTGCGTCAGAATGTCGATGCAGTATTCGCCGTTTTCCGTCATCTGCCGAATGCCGCGCACCTGCCCTTCGATGCGATTCAATCGTGCGATGATCCTCTTCTGGTCGCTTGCGTACCCATGTTGTGTGGCGTTCATATCGTCCTCCTCGCTGCGCTGAAAATTTTATCTACGGCTGAAGTTTGCTCGTCCTTCTTGCCAATATACCCTATAGGGGTATATTGTGATGGTGTTTGCCGAAATCGAAAGCCAATTACGGACGGAAGGCGGCTGGAATATGCACATCGCAATCGCGCTTATTATGGCGCTGCTCGTCACGGCGGGCGTGCTGTGGTTCTTCTTCGCACCGCGCAAAGCGTATCGTGCGCCGTTGCGCGACGGCGTGCAGGAAGCGGTCGTCGAAGTCAAAGGCGGGTACAGCCCGGCCGTCATCGAAGCCGAAGCCGGCGTGCCGTTGCGGCTGATCTTCGATCGCAAGGAAGACGGCGAATGCTCGTCGCATGTCGTGTTCTCCGATTTCGGGGTCGATCTTGCGTTGCCCGCCTTCCGCACGACCACGCTGACGCTTCATCCCGACCAGCCGGGCGAGTATCCCTTCGCATGCGGTATGAACATGCTGCACGGCACGTTGCGCATACTGCCGGGAAAGCATGCAAGTGTCGGTGCCGCCGCCGGTTCCGCGGTTGGTTCCGTCGGCGCCAGTATGTCCGATTCCGGCGATTCGGACATTCGCGCGACTGCTGACGGTGCCCACGTATCCGGTTCCGCGGAAACAGGCGTGCAATGCGCGCAAAAAGGCGCCGTCCAAACGTCCGGTTCGGGTGATTCGGGCAAATCGCGCGGATTGGAATCGGGAATTCGCGCCCTCATCACCCGTCTTATCGTGGCGGCCGTCTGCACGATTCCGGTATTCGGCTCCACCATGCTCATGCTGTATCCGATGCCGAACTGGCTGCAATTCCTGCTGATGCTGCCGATTGTCGGCTATGCGGCATTGCCGATTTTCCGCAGCGGTTTCGCCGCGATCGCCCACCGCTCGCCGGAGATGAACGCGCTCGTCAGCCTTGGTGCGCTGGCCGCTTTCGCCTACTCCTGCGTGGTCACCTTCGCGCCGGGCATCCTGCCCGAGAACGCGCGCGAACCGTATTTCGAAGCGGTCGGTGTGGTCGTCACGCTTATGCTTGTCGGCCAGCTGCTCGAAGCGCGCGCCCGCAAAGGCACCGGTGAAGCCATGCGCGCATTGGCGGGTCTGCAACCGAAAACCGCCCGCGTGGTGCGAGACGGCAAGGAAACCAGCATCGCCATCGATGACGTGCGCGTCGGCGACATCATCGCCATCCGTCCCGGCGAGCAGCTGCCGGTCGACGGCATCGTCATATCCGGCAGCTCCACCGTGGATGAGTCGATGATTACCGGCGAAGCCATGCCGGTCGCCAAAACCGAGGGCAGCGAAGTGACGGGTGCCACCATCAACGGTGGTGGCTCGCTGCGGTACCGCGCCACGAAAGTCGGCAAGGACACCGTGCTCGCGCAGATCATCGGCATGGTGGCCGCCGCACAAAGCTCGAAAGCCCCCGTGCAACGATTGGCGGACCGTATCTCCGGCATATTCGTGCCGGCCGTGGTACTCATCGCCGTATGGTCGTGCGCGCTGTGGTTCGCGTTCGGCCCCGAACCACGTGTCACGCACGCGCTGGTCGCCGCGGTATCGGTGCTGCTGATCGCCTGCCCGTGCGCGCTCGGACTGGCGACTCCGTTGTCGGTGACGGTCTCGACTGGCCGCGCGGCTCGCATGGGGGTGCTGGTCCGTTCCGCCGAAGCGTTGGAAACATGCGGTAAAGTCAACGCCGTCGTGCTGGACAAAACCGGCACGATCACCACAGGCAAGCCCACCTTCACCGACGTGCTGCCGTTCGGCAAGTGGCGTCGGCAGGCCGATGATTTCCTGACGATCGTCGCCGCCGCCGAACGCGATTCCGAACACCCGCTCGCTGCTGCGATCGTTGCCGCAGCTGCGGAAAAAGCCGACGTCGCGGACGTTGCGGAACTCGCGCAAACCACCGATTTTCAGGCGATTGCCGGCCGTGGCGTCACCGCGCGTGTCACCTTCCGCGGTCTGCCGCACACCGTCGCCGTTGGCAACACCGACCTGATCGACGACCTTGACGTCGACATGCCCGACATTACGTCCGATACCTCCGAAATTGCCTCCGAGACCATCCACGATACGAACCTCGACGCCATCATCGCCGACATGGAACTCCTGTCGCAGCAAGGCAAAACGCCGATCCTAGCGGCCATCGACGGCCATCTCGCCGGCATCGTCGCCGTCGCCGACGTGCCGAAAGCCGACTCGCGCCAAGCCATCGAACTGCTCCGCAAACGTGGCGTCGAAGCCGTCATGCTCACGGGAGACAATCCGACCACCGCACGCGCCATCGCAAGCCAGGTCGGTATCGACGAACGTCATGTGATTGCCGGCGTGCGGCCGGAACGTAAGGCCGACGAAATCGCAAAACTCCAATCGCAAGGCTATACGGTGGCGATGGTCGGCGACGGCATCAACGACGCGCCCGCCCTCGCCCGAGCCAACGTCGGATTCGCCATCGGCACCGGCACCGACGTGGCCGTCCAATCCGCGGATGTGACACTGATGGGCGGATCGCTCATGGGGCTCGTGCACGCGCTCGACCTGACGCATGCCGCCATGCGCAACATCGCGCAGAACCTCGGCTTCGCACTCGGCTACAACAGCATCGGCATCGCGATCGCGGCCGGCGTGCTGTATCCGTTCACCGGAACGCTGCTGAATCCGATGATCGCCGGCGCCGCGATGGCGTTCTCGTCGTTGTGCGTGGTGACGAACGCAAGCCGGCTGCGCCTGTTCGATCCGGACGCGGAGGCGGCGAAAAACAAGACGTATCGGGTGCGCAAGCCCGATCCGAGCAAAAATAATGGCAACCAGCACAGTCGGAAAGGAACGATCATGGGACTGTTCAGCGATCACAAGGCCAAGAAGGAAGACGAGAACATGGGCGCGATGGGCGCCGGACACTGCTGCGGCGGTCATGACGGCCACGGCATGGCTTCGAATATGGGCGATTCCGCGGCGAACGTTGCGAAGGACCCGGTTTGCGGCATGAGCGTCGATCCGGCCACCGCGGCCGCGACCCGCGAATACGGCGGCGTCACCTACTACTTCTGCAACCCCGGTTGCGCCGACAAGTTCGCCCAGAACCCGGCCGCCTACCTGGGCTGAGACCTGATTCTCGTCCGTCCCCAATCTGCCGACATCGAATGACATCCGGCCGTCGGCGGGTTGGGGATTTTTGTTGAATGGTTGATTTATGGATTCCGATTCACGGACGAACGATAAGATTCCCCTCCCGCACTCCGGAGAGCGCGTCCCGCCCCGCTACAAACGTGCGCGTGACGACGCCGTTAAGCGTCATGCCATCGCAGGCGCAGATCGGATTGCGGCTTTCCAAAGCGGTAGCATCTACAACAAACCGTTCGTACGGGCGAATAATCGCCAAATCGGCCCGCAATACCGGCGTTATATCGCCACGATCGTCAAGTCCCACAAGCCGTGCGGTGTTGCACGACATCCACCGCACGACGTCGGCCAAACTCAAGCCGCGCCGCATCGCACCCGTCAACACCGCGCGGAATCCGACCTGCAGACTGGAAACGCCACCCCACGCGGTGGCGAGCGTGCCGGCTTTCATATCCGCGCTGGCCGGGGAATGATCGGTGACGACACCATCCAACGTGCCGTCGGCAAGCCCCGCCCATAGCGCGTCCTGCTCATGCAGATCACGAATCGGCGGACAGCATTTGACCGCGGTGGCGTTGTCGGGAATATGGTCGCAATCCAACGTGAGGTAATGCGGACAGGTCTCCGCGCTGACCGGCAGTCCTTCGGCCTTCGCCCGCCGCAGCACGTCCACGCTCAGACCGCTGGACACGTGCAGAATATGCGTGCGGCAGCCGGTGCGTGCCACCAGCCGTACGATCTTGCGCACCGCGTTCGCCTCGCATTCGGCCGGGCGCGATGCCGCGTTCAACAGTGTTCGCAACAGTCGGGGATTTTGTTGCCGCGTTAGTCGCCCATTTCGCTGGTTTGGCACCGTTTCTTCTATGCCGAATCCGCCCGATATGCGATGTTGATTGTGTGGGGTAAGCTGTTTTTGCCATGGTCGGTCATCTCCTGATGGTGGGTCGCGTTGCCAAGAGGCGCCGCCATTGCCTGTGATGGATGCATTTCAGTGCTTACGGCATCTGAAATTCTTCATTCGTCGTAACAGTTGTCGGTGGCCAAACCTGGTGAAACCCGGAAAGCAAGGGGTAGCATCGTCAGGAGAGCGGATGCGCCGCGTGAGAATGTACTGCAGGGAAGGGCGATGAGCGTGACTTCTGGAATTATGATTTCAGACAATATGGGGGCTTCGAAGGACGCCATGGACGAGGAAGGCAATGCTGCCGCGGACCTCGGCTTGGTGGCGCGCATCCGGGAATCCTTCGATTCGCTGACTGCGACGGAACGTGAGGCCGCGCAGTTCATTCTGGGTCATCTAACCGACGTGCTGGTCTGCAATTCCGTGGAATTGTCGCAGTTGAGCGGCATCTCGCAGCCGACGCTCAGCCGCCTGTACCGCAAGCTCGGTTATTCGAATGCGGGTGAATTCAGACGCGACGTGCGCCGTATCCACCGTCCAGGCGCTCCGGAAACCGTGCGAAATGTTCGCTGCGATGATTTGCTTGCCGACCATTTGCTCAGGGATTCGGAAAGCCTGAAACATACGTTTGAGGACATCGACCGCGCGCAATTGGATTCCGCATGCCGGGACATGGCCATGGCTCCGCATGTCGCGGTGGTCGGTTACCGCAATGGATATCCCGTGGCGCTTCATTTGCGTGAACAATTGCTGCAGCTGCGTGGAAACATCGATATTCTCCCGCATCCGGGGCAATCTATCGCAGAGGAATTGACTGACTACTCATCGGACGATGTAGCCGTCATCGTCGGCGTGGGTCGGCGTCCTCCTTTTTTCGCCCGACTTGTCGACGTGTTACTCGAACGTGGGGTCACCGTGGTGGTAATAGGCGACGTCGCGGCACGCAATGCCCTTATCGGACGCAACGTCGTCTTCTTCAACGTGGCGTTGAACTCGCATATGCTTTCAAGCTTCACTGCGGCGTTCGCTTTGGTTGCCCTCTTCGCGGACGAGGTGGGGGAACGTCTCGGAAGCGATGACGTCGACGTGCGGAAGCGCATTGAGGACATCAACGATTGTTTCGAAACGCTTGGCGAGCTTGGTGATTGACGGTATAGCGGCGGTCGGCCGGAACCATGGAGGCGAAAACGGGAATGGAGGCATTGTGAACAAGATAAACGGAGCGTTGGCGTACGACCTTCCTTCCACTGGACCGTGGGCTGCCTTGGTCTTCCTCGTATCGCTGAATCTGCGTCCCTCCATCGCGGCGGTCGGTCCGGTGCTCTCGCAAATAGGTACTGGCCTTCATTGGGCCGAGGGAGTGCAGGGCGTGCTGACCGCGATTCCCCTACTCGCCTTCGCTGCGGTCAGCCCGCTGGTCACGTTCCTTGCACGCCGCATCGGCATCGACATGTCGATTCTGCTGGCCCTGCTGTGCATCGCGGCGGGCGACGCCATCCGCTCGTTCGGCGGCGGCGTTGGCATCTGGCTGGGCACGGTGGTGTTCGCTTCCGCCATCGCCGTCGGCAACGTTCTGGTTCCGGTAATCGCAAAACGTGACTACGCCGGCCATGTCGCGATGGCGACCGGCGTCTATTCCGGCTGCATCACCGCCGGCAGCGCCACCGCAGGTTTGCTGTCCGCGCCGCTTGCGCAGATGTGGGGCGGTTGGCGTGCGTCACTCGCCTTCTGGAGTGTGCCTCCGCTGGTTGTCGCCGCGCTGTGGGCGTTGCGTATCCTGCACAATCGCAAAGTCGTTATCGCTTCCGCCGGCGGCACCATCGAAACCAGCGATACTGGCGATATCGATGATATTGGCGATCGCAGCACGACGGCCAACGCACAAAACCCGCATTCTGCACAGCGACCGGCATGTTCCACGCAATCGTCGCATGGCGTGTTCGCCCGCGTGCTGCGCCGTCCGATGACGTGGTACGTGACGGCCTTCATGGGACTGCAATCATCCG